>Ga0194120_10000872_pt1 | contig 56301 bp, 47 predicted proteins | sample TA2MahCa65mmetaG_FD_148642 | JGI IMG/M metagenome (GOLD analysis project Ga0194120, IMG submission 148642) | Freshwater microbial communities from Lake Tanganyika, Tanzania - TA2015019 Mahale Deep Cast 65m | ecosystem: Environmental > Aquatic > Freshwater > Lake | place: Tanzania: Lake... | reverse complement strand
GCCGCTGAAGCTGCACGAGTTGCCGGGAGCCGAGAAGCAGATGGAGATCCCGCCCCCTGAGGCCGATGCCGGGAATCACGACCCGCCTGAGCGTCTTCTCCCCGCTCCCCCGGGAGGCCGCCCGGTCAGAATCAGGCCGGCCTGGCGCCGGCAAGAGCTTCGGGCGGCCGATACCCCGACCAGGGCATCACCGCCTCGAAGGCAGCGGCGGCTTTCAGGATGGTCACCTCGTCACCCTGTCGACCGACCAGTTGCATGCCCATCGGCATACCGGTCTTCGAGAACCCGCACGGCACGTTTGCGGCCGGGTGGCCCGAAACGTTGAATGGGAACGTGAACGGGTAGAAGCCCCATCGCCGGTCGACATGCTTGCCCCCGATGACACCAGGGTTCTTGCGGTGCGGAAAGGCCGTCACGGAGGTCGTCGGGGTAGCCAGGATGTCGCAGTGCTCGAACAGCGCTTCGACGGCGGCCCTGTGTTGCTCAATTTCGCAGAGTGCCCGGTGGTACCTGTCGGCCGTGACCCGGCGCCCCAGGCTGATGTCACCGATGACGTAATCGGTCAACTGGTCACGTTTGTGATCCAGCAGCTTGCCGAACGATTGTGATGTCTTGACCGCGGTGATCGTGAAGTAGGCCTGCCAGAGCCAGTCGACGTTGATCTCGATGGGCGCGTCAACGACCTGGGCGCCAAGCCGTCCCAGTACCTCTACCGAAGCCTGCACCGCTGCCGCGACCTCCGGATCGACGGCAGCCGTTCCGAAGTCCGGGGTCCAGGCGACTCGAAGCCCTTTCAGCACATCGGGGTTCGCGCTTGCTTCGATGACAACCGCCTCGTACGAAGAAGGCGCTACTGGCAGGGTCCCGGGTTCAGCGTCAGGCGCCGGCCCGGCGGTCAAGTCCAAGAGCAACGCGGCGTCTCTAACCGTCCGAGTCATTGGCCCGACCGACGAGAAATTGATCGGGTGCCAGCTGAGCAACCCTTGCCCACGACGGGGGATCCGTCCCTGCGTGGCCTTGATTCCGACCAGCCCACAGAACGACGATGGGATGCGAATGGAGCCTCCGCCATCGCTGCCCTGCGCGATCGGGACCATTCCCGCCGCAACCGAGGCCGCGGCGCCGCCACTGGAGCCCCCGGTGGTCGTGTCAGGGTTCCACGGGTTCCTGCAATCTTCGCCCAGGCGGTTCTCGGTCGTGCCCAGGCGCCCGAATTCCGGCGTGTTGGTCTTTCCGACGACGATCGCGCCGGCCGCCCGCAAGCGCGCCACCGCGATTTCGTCGTAGTCCGGCACGTAGTCCCGGAATACCAGCGACCCGCGCGTGCAAGGCATCCCGGCGACTGGTTCGAGGTCCTTGATGGAGATCGGGATCCCGAGCAGCCGGACCTGGTTGTCGCCCCGCATCACCGCCTGCTCGGCCTGTCGTGCTTCGTCCGCAGCACGCGTGCCTGCGACCGTCAAGAACGCGTTGAGGTGCGGGTTCAGCGCCTCGATTCGACGCAGGCAAGCCTCGGTCAGCTCAACAGGCGACACCCGCCTGGCGGCGATGAGTTCCCGGAGCTCGAATGCCGGCCTGAAGGTCAGTCCGGCATCGCTCATTCTCAGCTACCGGCGCTTGCGGTCGCGCTCCGGGTGGGCCTCGGCGTCATCACGCCAGGTATTCTCAACCGGCTCCGCTTTCATGAACGAGATGAAGTCGTTGATCCTCAGCGCCGGGTACGTCGAGGTTTCAATAGTCCCCCGCGCACCGAGGTCCATCGCCAGCCTCAACATGTTCCAGTTGTCGGGCGCCTCGAGGACCGTCGCAAAGTCGAACTCGCCCAGGAGCGCGTACTGCGAAATGACCTTGGCGCCCTTTTCCTCGACTTCCTGGTTGACTTCGAGGATGCGGTCGGGTGCCGACTTGACACGCGCGCGACCGCGTTCGGTCAGTTTCGAGAGCATGAGGTAGAGCGCCATCGGACCAGCCTCCGGACCCGGCCCGGGCAGCCCCGGGACGGTTGCGAATGGGTTGTTGCTGCCTGAGAAGCGTACACCGTCCAGCGTACGGTATCGTGGGGCAACTCCAGCTATGCACTGCCGACGGAATTCGACGAAATGCGGCAGGCGCGGACAGTACGAAGGCAGATCGCGTCACTCAGGAACGAAAGAACCTGGGTAGCCGGTCGATCTGGATGTCCACGCCGAATCCGGGGGCATCGCCAGGCTTCATCGCCCCTCCTTTGGGAGTCGCCATGCCTGGCAATCTGGCTGCCTCCTCCGGTGGTACTCCTGGTGGGGTTGGGACGAAGCATTCGGTCCAGGGTATTGCGGGCATGGCGTAGCAGGCGTGCTGGCCATAGGGCGTATTACCACCGCCATGCGGAATAACCGAAACGCTGGCCGCCTCCGCGATCGCGCAGATCTTGATGATCGGCGTCAAGCCTCCCACCCACTGGATGTCGGGTTGCAAGATATCAACCAGCTTCCTGCCGACCGCGTGCTGAAACGGGTAGGTTGTATACCAATGCTCGCCGGTGGCCAGCGTTTGCCACGGGACTCTGCGCCGCAACTCGGCATGGGCATCGAAATCCTCGGAACGCAGGCACTCCTCCATCCATTTCAGCCCGAAGGGCCGCAGGGCGTCGGCAAGTTTGACCGCGTACTCGGTGTCGAAGGCCATCCAGCAGTCGAGCATCAGCTCAACGTCGTCGCCTACTGATTTGCGGGTCCTGGCAATCAGTTCGACGTTCCTCTTGAAGCCGGCATTACCGTCGGCCGGTCCATACGGGCACGGGAGCTTGGTCGCCTTGAACCCGAGCTCCATGTACCAGTCGGTGTCGCCGCCGGTCGAATAGCAGAACAGCTCGTCCCTGGCGGGGCCACCGATGAGTTCGTACACCGGCTTCTGCCAGAGTTTCCCCTTGAGATCCCAGAGGGCCAGGTCGATAGCGCTGACGGCATAGGACGCCAATCCCGTGGCGCCAAACGGGGAGCACATGCGCACCATCATGTCGTAGCACTTCTCGATCGCGAGGGCCGACTCTCCGACCAAACGCGGCCCCAGATAGTCGTCCACCAGCGCTGCGACCGGCTTGCCGTGGACCGCGACCGCAAAGCCCCTGGTCCCATCCTCTGCTTCGACAACTACGATGAACTCGCCGTCAGTCGGCATCCAGGATGGTCGATACGCGGCGTACCTCGGGTAGCGCGTCATGGGGTTGGCCACGGGGCCGCTCTCGACCCACGAGGGCCGCCGCGCCTTTGTCTTGAATCGAGATCTGGGCGCGTCCCAGGCCAGCGAGTAGATCGATTTGATCTTCATGAGTTCACATTCCTCTGGAATCTCTCAACCCGTTAGGACTGCAGTTGATCGACTCGAATACCATCCAGTATCTCGATCGCGGCGAACTCTCCGATCATTGGCGCCAGCGTCACTCCGCTTCCCGCGCCGACGACGATCACATGCGACGGTTTGGTCACTCTCTACGGCTTGCGAGGCATCCGCTGGATCTGGAGCTCAGAGGTGATCGAGTCGAACCACTGGACCACTTCCTTGTGGAGGGGGATCCCCTGCTTCCGGCGGACCTGTGCTTCCTCCCATTCGGGCAGTCCAGCGTAATAGACGCGATCGTGCCCCGGCGCGGGAGGTGTCTCCCTCAGGTAACGCAGGAAGGCGTCCATGTCCCTCTTGAAGCGCCTGGTATCCGTGAAGGCCTCGATGCTGTAAGCGGCAACGAAGTGGCTCATGTGCCCGTAGCCGTAGTCGCCGAACGTGCCGGTCGACAGGATACCGGTGAACACCTGGGCGATGACTCCAAGCCCGTACCCCTTGTGAGACCCGAGCTCACGAGTCGCGCCGAGCGGGAGCATCCAGGTGTGCTCGGGCAGGGGGCGCGGCTGCATGATCGGGGTCCCGTTCCCGTCGGCGATGAGGCCGGGAAGCACCTCGCGGTTCATCCGTCGCAGGAGACCGATCTTGTTGGCGGCCACGGCTGACGACGACATGTCAAGGACGAAGGGCGGCTCCTTGTCGGTCGGTACTGCCCAGGCGTGCGGGTTGGCCCCGAGCCGCGGGACGGCGCCGAACGTGGGAACCGTATTCGAACCCCCGCCCGTGATCGAATACCCGATCATGTCGTGCTCGAGGCATTGCATCGGGTAGTAGGCGATCATCCCCATGTGGCGGCTGTTACCGATCGTCACGCAGCCGACGCCTACCTTGCGTGCTTTCTCGATGGCGATCTCCATCGCCCGCGGCCCGATCGCGATTCCGAGTCCACGGTCTCCTTCGACCGTCGCGGTGGAAGGTGTCTCTCGCACGATCTTCCAGTCTGGTCGCGGGTTGATGAAGCCCTGGCCGAACATCTCGACATAGCGCCGCAGCATGTTCGAAACGCCGTGGGTGTCCACGCCCCGGACGTCGGACTGAACGAGGACGTCGGCCGATTGCTCGGCGTCCCGCCTGGTCATCTTCATCTTCAGAAAGACGTCGGTGACGGTCCGGCGAAGGTCGTCCGGCATCACTCGTACCTCGTCTTCTTGCGGCACGTGAAAGTGCTCGAGCAAATGGACTGTCTCCCTGGCCCGTTCCCTTAACGTTCCCGGCTTGCCCTGAGGCTGATCACGCCGACGGTGGCGCCGAGTACATCTTCGAGCCCGAGAACACAGACATCCCACGTGCGGTCGGGTCGGTGTGAACGTTCACGATCGCCGGCAGTCCCGACTTGTAGGCCCGCTCCAGCGCGGGCCGGATCTGCTTCGGCTCGGTGACGAATTCGCCGTGGGCGCCCAGTGACTCAGCAACCTTGTCGTATCGAGCGACGCCCAGTTCACGCCCCGGCTGGCGCGTGTCCTCGCGCCTTGAGAACCACCCTTCGTTGTTGGAGACGACGACCACGATCGGCAGCTTGTGCCTGACGGCGGTGTCGATCTCCATGATGTTCATGCCCAGCGATCCGTCGCCGTGCAGCGACATCACCTGTTTTTCTGGCCTGGCGATCTTGGCGCCGATTGCGAACGGGAGTCCAACTCCCATGCAGCCAGTTGCACCGGAATTGATGCGGTGACCCGGCTCGAAGCTAGGGATCGACTGCCGGCCGAAGTGCAGGATCTCGTTGCCGTCGACCGTGAGGATCGCGTCGCGGTCCAGGAATTTCCTGATCTCATTGCACAACCGGAGCGGGTGGATCGGCGTCTGCTCGGAGTTCAGCAGGGCTTGCTGACGTTCCTCGCGTGTCTTGTTCTGCGTCCGCAGGTAGTCGACCCACTTCGACGCCTTCTTGGTCTTCATGCCCTGGCGGCCCGCTTCCTGGCAGAGCTGTTGCAGCACCGCTTTGCAGTCGCCGACCAGCCCAACGTCGACGCTGCGGTTGTGACCGATCTCTGCCGCGTGGATATCGATCTGGATCAGCTTTGCGTCATCGGCGAACCGCTTGCCGAAGTCGAGGATCCAGTTGAGGCGAGTGCCCACTATCAGGACGACGTCGGCCTCACGCAGCGCGGTGCTCCGGGCGGCCAGGAAACTGAGTTCGTGGTCCTCCGGGATCACCCCGCGCGAGATGGGAGTGGTGTAGAACGGAATACCGGTCCGATTCACGAACTCCCCGAGCTCGCCCCAGGCCTTTGACCAAAGCACGCCGCTGCCTGAGACGAGCACCGGCTTTTGGGCCGCGGAGAGGATCTCGATGGCCTCCCGGACAAGTGCGGGGTCGGCTTCGGGGCGCGCCACGCGAGCCGCCCGGGTCGGCGACACCGCCTCGGACTCCTCGACCTTGCCATAGAGCATGTCTTCCATGCAGTCGACGAAAACCGGGCCTGGCCTGCCGGAACGGGCGATTCTAAATGCGTCGGCTATCAACTCCGGGTACCGGGCCGGGTCGGTGGGTCGCATCGTCGCCTTGCTGATCGGGGCGTAGATCGCTTCCTGATCGACCTCTTGAAAGGCGCCCTTGCCTATGTCTGCAAGTCGGCCCGCGCCTCCCAGGGTGACCATCGGCGCGTTGTCGATGAAGGCGTTGTAGTGCGCCGTCAGGAAGTTCAATGTGCCCGGGCCGGACGCTGCGGTTGTCACACCGGGTTCGCCGGTGACCCGTGCATACGCGTGGGCGGCCATGGCGGCCGCTTGCTCATGGCGGAAGTCGGTGGATTTGATGCCGCGATCGTTCGAGTAGTTCACGATGTCGTAGATCGGTCCGCCGATCAGGAAAAAGATGTGGCGGACGTTCTCCTCGTGGAGCGTGCGCGCGATCAGATAGCTACCAGTGACCTCGGCCATGTCTGCTCCTAAGTTCCCGGTGAAGACCTGAATAACGGTGGCATTGTAGGCCGACCTCTCGTCGCGCCTAAGTCCGGAGCCGGTCGTGCCCGTCGGGCAAGGTCGCAAATCTCGTGACGATCGCCGGGCGCGGCTGCGCGCCCGACTTCTGCGCCGCGGCCGCCAGCAGGCGAACCCCGTCCAGGTAGTCGCGAGCGTGAATGTATTCCTCGGCCACCCCTCCGTCGGCGGTGTTGTTGTGGTAGTTGCCGAGCGGGAACGCCACGCCCGTCACCGCGTAGCCCCAGGCCGCGAACGCGCTCGCTTCGCAAACTCCGCCGCTCATCAACTGGCGCTGAAACCTGAACTCCGGATCTCTGGACCTCAATTCGGCTGCGGCAGTGCCCAGACAGGCTTCGGCGTTCCGATCGAACGTGGCGAGGTAGTCGCCGACCCTGATCACCGGACCGCCACCGATCTCGGCGCCGGGGAGCGCCTTGCTCGACTCCACCGATACGATCGTCGTGCCTTCCGGGATCAGGTGTTCGCTGGCGGCCAGCCGGGCGCCTTCCAGTCCCACCTCTTCGGCCCTCGTGAAGAGACCGTAAACCGCCCCCGGTATCTGTGATTTGCCCGCATCAACGAGCAGGGTCGCGATCGCCGCGCAGCCTGCCAGGTCGTCCAGTGCCCGTGCCCTTATCGTCGTCCCATCGAGCTGGAAGTCGACCAGGTCCAGGACCACCCCACAGGGCAGGCTCGCCCTCGCCGCCTGCTCCGCGCGAAATTTCAGCGTTTTCTTCCTGCCGGTGCCTGTGCTCTCGGTTATCTCGCCCGGGAACCGGGTCCCGTCATTCGTGACGAACTGGACGCGTGTGCCCGCCGAGCAGGCAGCGTCGTTCAAGCCACCCCTTAACTCCCCAACGATCCGGTCGCCCTCCAGTTTCAGGGCCTCGAAGCCCGGGTGGTCGAGGTGCGCGACAAATGCGATTCCAGGCGCCGCGGGATCGGTACCGGGTCGGGTCACCAGAACGTTTCCGTACTTGTCGCGCTTGACTCCGAGTCCCGCCTTCTTGCAGAAGTCGCTCACCCACTGGGCGCCGCGCTCCTCGTAGTAGGGCGCCGACGGGATCTGGCAAAGCGCCTCCAAAGCCATTATTGCGGACTTCTCTAGCCGACGGTCGTCCCCCATGTGCCATCCTTCTGGCTCGCCTGCCAGGCAGAGCGTCATCCATTTCGTTGCAACCTAAAACCTAACAAACATCGGAGTGCACGATCGGCCTCCGTTACAATCCGCCGAGGCCGCATTGACAGGGGCAAGCAATGCCGAAAGTACTGTTCTACGCGGGTCGCTCCAATCCGACGACGGAAGTGATGATCCAGCAGGCGCCAGCCGGCTGGAACGTCGTGCTCGTTGACCCGGCGATAACTCCGGAAGGGGAGCAACTGAAGCTGGTTGCTGATGCCGACTTCATCTGGCTGTATGGCGGCAAACCGTCGGATGCGGTGCTGCGGGCCGGCAAGAAGGTGAAACTCTTGCAACTGTCGTCGGCGGGGTACGACAACATCAACGTGGCACTTGCCGGCGAACTCGGAATCCCGGTCGCCAACGCCAGCGGCACTAACGCGGAAGGCGTCGCCGAACTGGCGGTGACTCTAATGTTGTCGGTCTACCGGCACTTGATCCGGATCGACAACGAAACTCGAAACGGGCAATGGCTCACGGACAACTCCAGCGGCACGAATTCGTTCGAGGTCCTCAACAAGACCGTCGGCATCGTTGGCCTCGGGAATATCGGAGGAACCGTCGCAAAGCTGCTGCGCGGGTTCGACCCGAAGCTCCTTTACTACGACGTCGTGGCGAAGCCTGAAATCGAGAAACGGACCGGCGCTACCAGGACGGGTCTGGACGAGCTGCTTGAGCAGTCCGATATCGTGACCCTGCACGTGCCACTGACGAGTCGGACAAGGCACATGATAGGCAAGCGCGAACTGGGGCTCATGAAACCGAGCGCGATCCTGATCAACACCTGCCGCGGCCCGGTTGTCGACGAAGCGGCCCTGCACGACGCCCTGGTCGCCGGGCGTATCTGGGGCGCCGGGCTCGATGTCTTCGAGATCGAGCCAGTCCTCAAAGACAACCCGATCCTGAAGCTCGAAAACGTGGTTGTGGCGCCCCATGCCGCCGGGAAGACGGCTGAAAGCTACCCGCGCCGCGCCAGGTTCTCGTTCGACAACATGCAGCGTGTCCTGTCTGGCAGGCCGGCCCTCAACATCGTGACCCCGTCCTGATCCTTCGGGCGGACCGGGCGCGTGATTCCGCGTGTACACTCTCGCCTTGCTGATTCGATCGTGGCTTCAAGGGGAATAGAAATCAATGGCCAAATTCAAGGTCGTCGTATTCGGACACAGTAATGACCCGATGACCCAGGAACGCGCCGAGCTCGAGGGCCTTGACGTCGAGATCGTCCAGGCCGATCCAAAGAGCGAGGGTGAGGCGATGGAGATCGTCAAGGATGCCGACGCGATCATGGGCGGCGGTTTCTGGCAGAACGACCGGGTGATCAATGTCGCCGACAAGTGCCAGGTGCTGGCGGTGTACTCGCATGGCTTCAACCACATCGACGTAGACGCGTGCACCAAGAAGGGCATCATCGTCACAAACGCGGCTGGCATGTGCGCTGAAGAAGTGTCCAACCAGGCGGTGGCGTTCCTCCTGGCGCTCAACCGGCAGATACCGTGGCTGAACACGCGGCTGAAGGCCGGAACGTGGGACGCTGGCCCCTACCGCCCCAAGGGAACGATCGACGAGGAAACGCTTGGGATCATCGGCTTCGGGAACATCGGAAGGGCGGTCGCTCGAAAGATGGGCGGCTGGCGGATGAAGACGCTCGTCTACGACCCCTATATCCCACCGTGGATCATCAAGGAGTACGGCGTCGAGCAGGTCGGTCACAAGAACGACATCTTCAGCCGTTCCGACTACGTCGTGGTGGTCGTGCCCCTGAACAAGGAGACCTACCACATGATCGGTGCCGAGCAGTTCAAGCTAATGAAGAAGTCCGCCTTCTTCATCAACGTGTGCCGCGGTTCGGTCGTCAATGAACCGGACCTCATCAAGGCCCTGAAGGAGAAGTGGTTCGCGGCCGCCGGCCTCGACGTCTTCGAAAAGGAACCGACCGACCCCAACAACCCGATCTTCAAGTTGGACAATGTGATCGTGGCGCCGCACGTGGCTGGATCGTCGGTGCGGTCCGTTGTGCTGAGCCGCAGCCGGGCGGCCCAGCAGGTCAAGGCGGTCCTGAAGGGCGATTGGCCTCTGGCGGGGCAGAACGCAGAAGTGCGCGCCTTGATTCCGATGCGGCGCACGGCGAAATCGTCGGCGTAGACAGCCTGGTAACCCCCGCTCGTTTTCTACTCACCACCGGCGCCGCGCTGGTGGGCCTGAGCGTGATCGGGTTCGTGGTGTCGGCCGCCGGTCTGGCGGCCGACACCTTCACCTTCTGGCAGAACACCGGTCAGTCGCTCGCAGGGCTAGCCATCCTGGCACTGCCCCTCTTGATGCGCCGCCGCCCCGGAGCCCTCAAGTGGGTCGTGGTGCTCTTGGGAATTACAGCTCTCTTCTTCGGAACGTACGGATTCCTGGGTGGCGCCGAGCGCCAGGGGGACGGCTCTCCCCTGTCGTTTCTGGACTCCTGGGCGCCGCTGGGTCGACCGGGAGTCCTGTCGGACTCATTGCTGACCCTGATGGCGATTGCAGCGCTGTTGTCTGCCTTCGGGACGCGGGCTTCGGCAGCCGGCGGAGTTCCTGAAAGACCAAACGAGGCTGCGCCCAGTCAGTCCTAGACGCGGTGCCGTGCGCGCGGCGTAGCATTTGCGCATGAGCTCAAACCGGCGACCGCGCATTGCCGCCCTTGGCCTGCATCACGAGACGAACACTTTCTCCTCGTTCGCGACCACCCTTGAATCGTTCAAGTCGTCAGGGCTTCAGCGCGAGGGTATCCAGCGCGGCGAGAAGATCGCCGAGATGCATCGCGAAGCGTCAACTACGTTTGCCGGCTACTTCGCCGCCGCGGACCGCTACGACTTCGACCTGGTCCCGCTCTTCTTCGCCGCCACAGACCCCTCGGGAACGATAGACCGCGACGCGTTCGATCTCCTTGCCGGCGAGATGATGTTCATGCTGCAGGATCAGGGGCCGTGGGACGGTGTGCTGCTGAATCAGATGGGCGCCGCGGTCTCGGATGTCTTCCGCGACATGGACGGAGAGATCGCCGCACGCACCCGGGCCGTGGTCGGCCCCAATGTGCCGATCGTCATGACCCTGGACCTGCATGCCAACATCTCGCAGAAGATGGTCACGCATACCGATGCCCTGGTCGTGTACCGCACAAATCCCCACATGGACGCCAGGGAACGTGCCGTAGAGGCGTGCGACCTGCTGCTACGAACCGTGCGCGGTGAAATCCGGCCCGTCGCCGCGCTCGAGATGCCCCCCATGGTCATCGGAATCCTCTGCCAGGACACGCGCGAGGAGCCAATGCTTAGCGTGATCCGGGACGTGGAAGACGCCGCAAGGCGGCCCAAGATCCTGCACGCAAGCATGGGGGAGGGTTACCCGTGGGCGGACGTCCCCGAAATGGGTGCAGCGTTCTACGCGGTGGCCGACGGTGATGTGCAGGCGGCCGCCGACGCCGCCCGCTGGATGGCCCAGCGCGCGTGGGAACGCCGAAGCGACCTGGCCACGGCGCCAGCGCTGTCGGTCCGGCAGGCGGTGTACCGTGCGATGAAGGCGGCGACTGGGCCGACGGTGATGCTTGATGTCGGCGACAACATTGGCGCGGGTAGCGCCGGCGACTCGACACTGATCCTTGCCGAGGCGCGAAAGCTGGGTGCCAAAGGCCTCGTCCAAACGCTGCGAGACCCCGAGGCCGTGGCGCGGTGCGTGTCGGCCGGAGTCGGCGCCGAGATCACGCTGGAGGTAGGTGGCAAGACGGACCGGCGGCACGGTGAGCCAGTGAACGTAACGGGCGTCGTGAAGACGATCTCCGATGGCAAGTTCGAGGACCGCTCGCCGGTCCATGCCGGCTGGCGCTACTTCGACAACGGTCTCTGCGCCGTGCTAGAGACCAGTGATGATCACACGCTTCTCCTGGTGTCGACACGTGTCGGCAACATGAGCCGCAAGCAGTTCAACAGCGTTGGCATCATCCCCGAGGAATACCGGATCGTAGTCGCCAAGGGCGTGGTGTCGCCCCGGCCCGCCTACCAGCCGATCGCGGCCGAGATGCTGCTCGTAAACACCGGGGGTGCGACGTCGGCCGACCTGAATTCCTTCAACTATCGACATCGCAGGCGGCCGCTGTTTCCATTCGAGACCTACGCGCGCTATCCCTAGCCACGGAGGCAAGGCGCCAGTTCCCGGGAGGCTGGACCAGGAGCCAGGGCCGGCAATCTAGGCGCCCCTGGCCGAGACCCTCCCCTGGCGAGCAAGCTTCCGGTAGAAGTCAGCGCCGGCGCGGAACAGATCCTGGACTTCCTTCCTCTGCGCGTCCGTGTAGAACTTCGCTCCGCTTCCGGTCCAGGCGAGCGCTTCGTCGATCTTGTCGACAAAAAACTTTGCCGAGACGGCCGAACCCGGCCCCGGACGTCCCCCTGCTTTGAGGTAGATCGGACTGGTGTGGGCCCAGATCGCCTGGTTGAAGCTATCGCGGGAACTGCTCGAAACGCGCGCGGCTATCCAGCCGTCGTGCTTGATCGGAAGCGCGACCCGGAAGGTCCCGGTGCGCGCTTCTCCGTCCATCTGGAGCCCATGCGAAAGGACGCGCGCAGCGGCGACCTGGCCGTTGACGACCACTTCCACTCGTTCGATCGGATAGTGGGACTGCCAGCCAACCTCGACCTCGGCCGAACCACCCTTCACGTGTACCTGTGCGCCCGGTCCCTGGCCGTCCACGTCCAGGTAGACAGCCGGTCCATTCGTGATGAACGTAGCGCCCTTCCGGATTCCCGTCAGCCAGCTTTCATACGCAAACTGCTTGCCACTTTGAGAGTAGACGCGGTTCGCCGAGCAGATGAACCAGTCCGAGCCGGTCGACGCCGGCAATCGAATCCCACAGTTGAGCATGTGGTACCAGAGGTCGTACTCGACATCGCTCCAGTACGGGTCAAACAGGTTCATCGCGTCGACCTTGCCGAGGGCTGCGGCAACCGGGGCCTCCATGCCCTGTCCGTTGTGGCACCAGATCACGAGGCCTCCCTGGCGTCGGGCGTCGTCACATGCGTAGCTGAGCGGCGGATAGTCGGGATCGAAGGCGTCGACCAGCAGGCCGCGGCTGATCGGCTCAACCGCGTTCCGGATGTTCAGCAACATCACGTGACCGTAGCCCGGTGTGTGGGTTCCGCCCGCGTTGTGCCGTGTCTCCTCACCGGATTGCACGTAGTGATGGCTGTCCGTGTACTCGGTCAGGACCCCGGGCGGGTACTTGTTGGTCGCGTACAGGAGCTCCCAGCGCTTAAGGATGCTGACCGCTGTCATGCGGAGACCTTCAACACGCGAGTCGTAGCGCAGCCTGCGATCCGGGTCCTTCTCCTTCTCGTCGTAATGGAGGTGCGTGTTTCCGGGGTGCCAGCCACGCTCGGGGAGGTCGCCCCACCTCCGAAGAGGGACATCGATCGCAATCGCACCCGACCTGGTGGCTTCGATATCGTGCTGCCACGGGACGTACTCGGTCCCGCGCTCGACAAGCACTCGTACGAGTCCCCGGGGGATGTCCAGGGCGAATGTGCCGTCCGAGTAGAAGAAGGGTTCGCCCGGGCCGACCTTCCACATGGCATCGTCCGGTGCGAGCGTGTTGCCGCTGGGACCCAGGACCTGTACTCGCGCCTCGATCTGATCGCCCGTCGCGGCATCAATGATTCGGCCGCTCAGCTTCCCCATGTGTTCTCCCGAGCCCTCGAATATGCTTCGCCGTCGCGAACCGCCGGTGAAGCCGAACGTAATGGCCTCACACGCCGGCTGCGGGATTCTAGCCGACGGTAGACCTGCCCGATGTACCATGCGTCCCGCACTCTGAAGCTTTCGAACGGCAGCCGGTGCCCTTGTTGGCCGGCCGACCACTTGATTTCCACCCAGCAACGAGAGGCGAAGCTGATGCCCCGAGCCAACCGTAAACAACAACGCCAGATCACGAAGGTTGAGACCCTGATACATCCCGAGTACCCGAAGGTACTGTTCGTCCAGGTACACGACGATCACGGCCTCGTGGGGCTCGGAGAGACGTCCTTCGGACCGGAAGTGGTGGCGAACTGGATTCACAGCGAGGCGGCCCCGTACCTCATCGGCGCCGACGCCGGCCGGCTGGACCAGCACTGGAAAGAACTGAACCGCCTCGGCGCGATCACGACCCGCGCACGTGGGGCGGAGATCCGCGGGGTGTCCGCGCTGGACATGGCGCTCTGGGACCTGTTCGCCCAGCGGACCGGTGAACCGCTTTACCAGGTGCTTGGCGGCCTGTCCCGGGATCGCATTCGCGTCTACAACACCTGCGCGGGCTACTCCTACGGGGTCAAGCGGCCGGGGTTCCTGACGCCGGGCGAGGTTGATCACCGGCCAGAACAACCCTACGAAGATCAGCACGCGTTCATGACCGATGCTGGCAAGCTCGCAGAGTCGTTGCTCGATGAAGGCTTTACCGCAATGAAGATCTGGCCGTTCGATCAGTTCGTCGGCAAGACGAATGGCCAGTCGATTCACCCGGAGGACATCGACCGCGGCGTGGAGCCGTTCCGGAAGATCCGCAAGGCTGTAGGCGACCGCATCGAGATCGCCCTGGAAATGCACTGCATGTGGAACCTGCCGTCGGCCATCCAGATCGCCCGGGCGGTCGAGCCCTACAAGCCGATGTGGTACGAGGATCCGGTGCCAATGGATAACGTGGATGCTCTCGCCCAGTTCCGCCAGGCGGTTCGGTATCCGGTCACCGCCAGCGAGACCGTTTCGACGCGCTGGCACTTCCGCGAGATGTTCGAGAAGCGCGCCGTGGATATATGTATGTTCGATATCTCGTGGGTAGGAGGGATCTCGGAGGCGAAGCGGGTCTCGACCATGGCCGAGGCCTACCACCTGCCTACCGCGCCGCACGACTGTGTCGGCCCGGTTACGTTCATGTTCTCGGTCCAGCTGAGCCTCAACATGCCGAACACGTTCGTCCAGGAAACGGTGCGTGCCTATAACGCCACGTGGTACCGGGACATCGTCACCAACCTGCCGCGTATCGAAAAGGGGTTCGCTTACCCGCCGGAAGGCCCGGGGATTGGCACGCAACTCCGGCCGTCCTTCCTCAAGGACAAGCGCCTGGTCAGCCAGGTCAGTGCGAAATAGCCCCTTGAAAATCACCTCTGTCCAGACCGTCACCAATGCCGATTCTCCCGAGCTCATCTGGGTCCAGATAACCACCGATGAGGGCCTGACGGGCCTCGGCGAAACGTGTTTTGGCGTTTCGGCCGTCGATGAGTTCGTCCATACCGAGGCAGCGTCCTACCTGATCGGCCGTGATCCGCTCCAGATCGAGGCCCACTGGGAGGCCGTGCGCGCGCGTGGGCGCTCTTTCATGGCCCGCAACGCCGAGATACGCGGCCTCTCGGCGATCGACGTCGCGCTGTGGGACATCTTTGGCCAGGCGACCGACATGCCGATCCACGCCGCCATGGGGGGCAGGTTCCGGGACAGCATTCGCGTCTACAACACGTGCGCCAACTACAACTACGCCGTTCGCAGGCCGAGGACGCGCGAGGACTCGACCCGGGCGTTCGGGGCGCGCAGGGCGCCGTACACCGGCAAGCCGGTCAAAGGCGACCCCGACGGGCCCTACAACGACCTTGACGCTTTTCTGACCCGCGCCGACGAACTCGCTGAAAGCCTGCTATCCGAAGGCATAACGGCGATGAAGATCTGGCCATTCGATCAGTTCTACGAGGAAGCTGGCGGCAACTGGCTATCGAACGCCAGCCTCCGGAAAGCGACCGAGCCCTTCAGGAAAATTCGAAAGGCCGTGGGCAACAAGATCGAGATCGCGGCCGAGCTGCACGCCCTGTGGAACCTGCCGACTGCGATTCGAATCGCACAGTCCCTCGAGGAGTTCGAGGTGATGTGGATCGAAGACCCGATACCGATGAACAACATGGCCGCCCTCGCCGACTTCAGGCGCAAGGCCAGGCAGCCGGTCACGGCAAGCGAAACGGTGGCCATGCGGGAGTCTTTCCGCGAGATGTTCGAGGCGGGCGCCACCGACATCTGTATGTTCGATATCGCGTGGTGCGGCGGGCTAACCGAGGCTCGCAAGATCGCAGCGATGGCGGCCGCATACAAGCTGCCGGTCGCCCCCCATGATTGCACTGGGCCGGTGACGCTGATGGCCGGCATTCACCTGGCGGTTCACGCGCCAAACGCCCGCATCCAGGAGATCGTGCGCGCCTTCAACACCGGCTGGTATCCGGGCATCGTTGACGCAATGCCCGTCATCGAGAACGGGTTCGCCAGGGCCCCGGTCCGCGCGGGACTCGGGATGGCGCTCAGAAAAGACTTCCTGCGGGCGAAGGACACCGTCATCCGCTCGAGCAAGGCGTAGCCAGGGTGCCGCCATTACCGCTGCTGATCACCGGCTCCTCCGGTCTCATCGGCACCGCGGCGTGGCGGCGGCTGGAGGACTTCCCCGAGAGATACCGGCTCCGTGGGCTGGATGTCGCGGCGGATCCCGACCGGTCCGCAGCCACCGTGATCGGCAATGTGGCTGACATGGTCGCCGTTCGCGCTGCCGTTACGGGCGCACACACGGTCGTTCACCTCGGTGCGAACGGCGGCCCTGGCAGCCTCTGGGACCGCGTACGCGAGAGCAATCTGGTCGGCACCTACAACGTCTTCGAAGCGTCGAGGGAGGCCGGAGTCCGCAGAATCGTCTTCGCTTCGACCGGGCAGGTGACCTGGAACTGGGAACAGGAGCCTCCGCTCTCAGAGGCGATCTCGGGTACCTACGACGGGCCACCGGGTGGCTACGCACGCGTCGATCACACCTGGCCGGTCCGGCCTTCCGGGATCTACGCGGCGTCCAAGCTATGGGGCGAGGCGCTGGGCCGTTATTACTCGGATGTCCACGGCATCTCGGTGATCGTGATCCGATTCAGCGCCGTCAATCGTGCCGACTCTCCGCTGCACCCAACGTCGTCGATCAATCCGGGGGATGTCGACGACCCGATCGGACGGTCCTTCTCGATATGGACCAGCCAGCGCGACGCGGCCCAGCTAATTCAGAGAGCGGTGGACGCCCCGCCGTCGGTGAAGTTCGACATCTTCTACAGCGGTTCTGACAACCGGTGGGGCGTCCGTGACATCTCCCACGCCGAAGAGGTGCTCGGGTTCAGGCCCGACGACTCGGCCGAGAATTTTTCGCGCCCGCATTAGTTCAGGTGCTCGTGGTCGGCGCTGCCCGCTTCGTGGCCATGAAGTCATCTCCACGCTCGGCTGTAATCCGGAGCGGCCGAACGCCTGGCCAGCTTCGGCGGGGGCCTCTTGCAATCCGTAACCCTGCAGTAATCAGCGGTCGGGCAAGATCCCTTCTACAGCGCTGACTCGACACGGTTGAACGGACCAAGGAGATTCAGATGTATTCCCACGCATTTCCGATGGCCCTGAGCCGTCCGCGCTCGTTCATGGTGATGGCCGCCGGGCTGGCGACCGCCGCCAGCCTCTTCGTCAGCGCGTTTACGGCCAGTGCCGACGTTTCCACCGCGCCGGTTGCTCCGGGTGCCCCCACGGCAGTCGAAGCGATAGCCGGCGATGGCGCCGCCAAGGTCCTGTGGCATGCCCCGGAGTCGGATGGCGGAAGCCCGATCATCTACTACACCGTCTCCAGCGATCCGGCCGGGGTCTCGGCAATTACAGGTCCGAAGTCCCTGTCCTTAAAGATCGAAGGCCTGACCAGCGGCATCGATTACCGGTTCACCGTCGCGGCCACGAACAAGGCCGGGACCAGCGCCCTTTCCAACCCCTCCAATCCTGTGACGCCGCTTCCGGCCCAGAGCCCGGACGAGCTAGTTGCGAAGTTGCAGGTCCACTCCCAGCGGGCGATCGAACGCGTTGAAGCTCATGCTGCCCTCGCCTCGAAGCATGCGCAACAGCGCGCGACGCTCTCGCTTGCGCAGGCGCAGAATCGGATGGACCAGGCGCTAGCTCAAAAGGACGAATACTGGGAACTGCGCTCCCGGCACCTCAGGGCGCAGGAGGAAGCCGCCCAGGGCACGCCTAAAGCGGACGAAGTCCGGGAGCGTGTCGAAAAGGCCATGGCCGAGATGAAGGAACGTGCCAAGGAGAAGCGGAAGCAGATCGCCGATTGCATGCAGGAAGAGAAGGAGAAGATTGAGTCGCGGCTAGACGAGCAGCTCAAGAAGATCGGCGGCCGCGCTGAAGAGCAGAAGGCCAAGATCGCCGAGCGCCGAGACGCTCAGCTCGCAAAGCTAAAGTAGAGCTTCGACCGAGCTGCGGAAAACAGTGACGAAAAAGCGGGCGACCAGGGACAATCGACAAACGAGAGAAACTTGTGGCCAGACACGATGCTGGCCCGAGGCGGCGAATAGCAGGTTGCAGGCCTCCAGCTTTTCGAGCGTCTGACTATCGATTGGCCCTGGTACGACCTCAGTCCCTGGACATACCCCTCTCCCCCAGCCCCCGGAACCCTCCCCCCGGGGGCTGCTCGTTCTTCAGCCTCCATAGCCCGCGTAGAGCTTGCTGGAGGTGAGATCGAGGACCTGGAACGGCAGACCAGAAGCCTCTGCGACCTTTCTGCCGGCTTCGGTCACGAGCAGCCTGCCTCCGCTCCCCAGGACACGGCCATCCCGCATGATCGGCTTGCCGTCGACGATCGCCATCGTTGCCTTTCCCGCCGCCGGGTCTATGACGGTCACGTCCGCATCGGCCCCGACGCCCAGGTGGCCCTTCGACGGAAGGGCAAACATGCGCGCAGGGTTCCACGAGAGCTTGGTTGCCATTTCGAGTGGTGACAGGGCGCCGAACTTGACCAGGGCCATCGTGCTTTCGATTGCAATGTTGCGCGGGTGCGATCCACCATCGGTCGCAATGGCATCGACCACAAATTCGCCGGTCCTGTCTTTCGCGGTCGTGAGGTGAAAGGCGGTCGCCGGCAGGTTCACCGGGAAACTCAGCGGGCAGTCGGTTTCCAGTTCGTCGAACATGGCCAGCGCTTCTCGGCCGCCCACATAGACGACCGCGTGGTCTTTCTCGCGAATGACCGAGGCATATCCGTCCTTGATTGCCTGCCGAATGCCGTCCGCAGTCGTCGGGTAGTTCCTCAACTTGAGACAGTTGCGGGCAACATCGGCCTCGACATTGCCATGTAGATCGCATCTGCCGCTGGTCCCGTTGGGCACCGCCTGGTGAACCTCGGAAACGTAGTGTTCCCGGCGCGCGGTAAGGATCTGGATTGCCTCTTCACATTCCTCGACCGGCCGCTTGATCGAACCACGGCAGTAGGCATTCACGTGAGCTACGTGGAGGCGTCCGTTCCCGACCAGCGCAGGCACCTCCCTAAGACCATCCAGCCTGCTTCCGGACTCCTTGGTGCCCAGGTGGAAGCCGATGTACGCCCGCTGGCGGTTGCACTCCGCGATGATGGTGGCGGTGACCTCCGGCGTGAACGGATAGTAGCCCCCGATCATCTTGATGCCGAGGGCGCCGCGGCTCACCGCCTCGGAAACGATCCTGCGCACCTCGGCCGGTGGAGGATCGTCTCGTGGAATCGTCTGCCCGGGAACCATGACATAGAGGCCGCCGACGTTCATGCCCGAACCCATGCGTTGCATCCCGTCGATAAGCGTCTCCGGCGTGCCGCCGAAGTCGATCGCAGTCGTCGTCCCGGCTGCGGCGAGCATGCGGTAGCCAAGCGCCGGGTCCCAGGTGCTGTGAGAACCGGCGACGTGAACGTGGGTGTCGATCATGCCCGGCATGAGCCACTTGCCGCTGACGTCAACCACCTCGCTCGCGAGGTCGTGATCGATCTCCGGCTCCACGCGTTCGACCTTCCCGCCAGATATGGCCAGGTCCATTCGGCCGTCGAGGCGGTTGCGCGGATCCAGAACGTGGCCGCCGGCAAGGATCACATCGTATTCAGGCAATCGCTTCTCCAGGTCCCAGGTTGTCGTTTGATCCGCTGGCTTCGGCCCGTAGCGCGGTCCGGGGATTGATCAGGCGGTCGCCTCGCGCAGCTCGGGAGGGAGTAGATCCGGTATCCGATCATCGATCGGGTACCGCGCGCGGCAGCTGGAGCAGGTCAGCTGGCCGGTGATGACCTCACCGTCTTCCTCCTGGCTGGCTTCCAGTACCAGCTCGCTCTTGCACACGGGGCAGCGAGGATATCTACAGGGGAACGTTTCAAGGCCACCTCCGGGCCTGGTCGACAGTCGTCTGCCTATCCTAACTGCTTCAGGCTGGAGATCTTCGTCAGCTTCGTGGCGCGTTATCGGGAGCTGCTGACCTCGCCGATCTTGATCGCTGATGGGCACGCCTGTCCGCCCGCCGGACCGGGGTGGGGCGCCGAGTTGCGGGAGGACATGCTTTCTCAATACCCGCCAGTCGATTTCAAACAGGTCGAATCCGAGCCGTATGGCACCTTCTGACTCGCCCGAACGAACCTCACGCGGCCCTCACATCCGGGGAGGTCCGCCTCACATGGCAGTCACGGGCGCTATGAGACTATCGGCCCGTGCCGGATTGCGGACTAACCCTCCGCGGGGCGTTGGGTTCTGGCAATTGGAGAGGAAGTGACATGTACAAGAAGATCCTGGTACCCCTGGACGGATCAGAGCTGGCCGAGCGAACGCTTGGTACCGCCGCAGAACTGGCAGACAAGCTGTCGGCGTCGTTACTGCTAGTGACGGTATTGAGCAAGTCGGACGGCGCCGACCAGGGCGGGGCCGTGCAGCGAGCGGCGAGCGCGCGCGCCGCGACCCCTACCCCTGCTGCTGCCCCGTCGGAAACCGCGGAGCGCTACCTGCTCGACAAGGCAGGGATGATCAAGCTCCCAAACCCTGTGAAGACCCTCGTCCGGTTCGGAGACCCCGCTTCGGAGATCATGGCCGCGGCGGCGGCCGAGCAGGCGTCACTGATCGCGATGACCACCCGTGGTCGCTCCGGCCTGGTGAGGGGTCTGCTTGGCAGCGTGACCGATCGCGTCCTGCACGCGTCCCCGATCCCGGTCATGATCGCGCGATCCGATAACTCTCAGCCTTACGGCTCGCGGATAGAGCCGGTCGAAAACGTGATCGTGCCGCTGGACGGCTCTCAGCGCGCCGAGGTTGCGATCGCGCATGGCCAGATTTTGGCCAAGGCGTTCGGGGCGCAGCTCCACCTGATCCGGGTGGTATCGCTGCTCCAGGTCGGGTATTCGGCAGAGCTCTACGCTCCTGTCGGCGACTACGACACGTTCTCGCGGAAGGAGCTCGAGAAGGATGCGGCCGAGTACCTCGAAAGAGTGGTCAGGCGGGAGGGCGGCCAGATCCATGCGCACGTCGCTTACGGCAACCCCCGGGCGCACATTGTCGAGCTGGCCACCAAGCTTCCACGGTCGCTCGTCGTGATGACCACGCGCGGGCACACCGGCGCCACGCGCTGGGTGCTTGGTAGCACGGCCGACGGCATCCTGCGAACGGCGCCGGCCCCGACGCTGCTGGTGAGGGCCGCCGACTAACTTCATCTCCGGGCGGTAGACCGGGCCCCGGACGCGTATATATTTACCTGCGTCTGCTTCCTTCTGGGAATCGAAGCGGACGCAGGTGGGTTCCATTGCCAGTCCGCAAGCAGGTCGACGACGACCTGGTGTCGATTCAGGATGCCGCTCGCCTGAGTGGTATCCCGATCAGTCGGCTCAGGCGACTCGTAAAAGAAAAACGTGTGGCGACCAGGGGGCGCGGCACCCGCGGTCGCAACCTCTATTCATGGCGAGCCATCTCGGAGATCACGCGCCCGGGCGCGGCTGCCGTTGTCTACGCGTCCGACAAGGGCACACCGAGGCTCCCGGAGGACGCCCCTGAGTCGGTGCGTACGCTCGCTTCCCTCCCGTATCTGGCCCGCATGCTGGTCGGCGCCGACTACGGGGCTATCACGGTCCTGGGCGAAACGGGCGTGATCGAGCACATGTTTGTTTCAGGAATCACGCCCGATAAGGTGGCCCAGATGGGCCCACCTCCCTCCGGCAGAGGCGTGCTCGGCCTCATGGGAACTGAGACGTCGGCGCTCCGCGTGGACCGGATCTCGGGCCATCCCAAGTCGGTCGGCTTCCCGGCCGGCCACCCTACGATGGAGGCGCTTCTGGGAGTTGCGGTGCAGCGGAACGGGGTGCACCTGGCAAACCTGTACCTCACGCGCGGGCCGGGACATGGGCCGTTCACCGTCGAAGATCAGCAACTGGTCGAGACCGCGTCGCAGCATGTCGCCGCGGCCCTCGAGCATGCCCGCCTTCACGAGCGGGAGAGGCGCCTGCGGTCGGAGGCCGAGCAACTGCGCGCGGTGGCGGAAGACGGGCGCAGGAGGCTCGAGGCCTTCGCGGCCGCGGCGCCGGCCGGCGTGATCGTGACCGACGCCGACACGGATCGAATCGTGCTGGTCAACGAAGAGGTTGGCCGCCTGTTCGGCATGCCGGTCAAGGCCGGGATCACCAGGAGCTCGCTTCACAAGTACTTCACCTACCGGCGCCCGGACGGGACGAAGATTGACCCGGATCAGCTACCCCTCTACCGTGCGATCCGCGACAAAGAGATCGTCCGGTCCGAGGAGGTTGTTTTTGAGCGCAAGGGCGGCGGGCGGATGCCGTTGCTGCTGCATGCAGCACCGGTCAACGATGCTTCCGGGAAGGTCGTGGCGGGAGTGGTCATCTTCCAGGACATCTCACGCCTCAAGGAGCTCGACGAAGCCAAGGCCGACTTCCTCTCGATGATTACCCACGACCTCAGGTCGCCGTTGACGACCATCAAGGGACTGAGCACCGAGGCGTTCGGTCGCCACGGCAGGGGAGAGAACGTCCAGGAGCTTGTCGAGGCCATTGACGAGGAAGTCGATCAGATGGCCGAGCTGGTGAATAACCTGCTCGACATGTCCAGGATCGAGGCGGGTTCGTACCCGCTGGAGCGCGAAGAGTGCCATCTTCTCGACATCTGTGGCGACGCCACTCGCCGGGTAAGGCGTGCCGCCCAGTGGCGAGACCGAACGATAAGACTCCGCGTCCCTGCCACATTGCCTTCTATGTATGCCGATCCCGGACAGATCGGGCGGGTGGTCGACAACTTCCTGAGCAACGCGCTCAAGTACTCGGACGGTCCCATCGACCTCACGGCACGCGCACCTGGAGGCGGCGCCGAAATAAGGGTCGAGATCAAGGACCGGGGCATCGGAATCCCCCCCGGCGAGATCGCAAGGCTCTTCGATAAGTTTTTCCGCATAACGTCTTCAGGGCGGAAAGGGCGGGGTGCGGGGCTTGGCCTTGCGATCTGCAAGGCGATCGTAACCGCCCACGGGGGCCAGGTCGGGGTGCGCTCGGCACCTGGAAAAGGTTCGGTCTTCTGGTTTACGGTTCCCACACACTCATGACCTCGCCTTCTGACCGCGGTATCCTCGCGATGACTAATGGTGCAAAGGTCGGAGCCAGCTAGCTTGGTGACCAGCAGGCGCAGAACCAAATCAGGGGTCCTGATTGCGGATGACGACGTCCAGATACGGCGGCTTCTGTCGCGGTACCTGTTGAACGAGGGTTTCGAGGTGTGGGCGGCGGAGAACGGGGAAGAGGCCCTGTACCTGGCATCCCTTCACCAGCCCAACCTGATCGTCCTCGACCTTTCGATGCCCGTGATGGACGGGTTTGAGGCCCTGAAGAGGTTGCGAGAGTGGTACCAATCGCCGGTCATCATCCTCTCTGCCGCCGACCAGGAGCGCGAGAAGGTGCGCGCCCTTGATCTCGGTGCGGACGACTACATGACCAAGCCGTTTGGTCCCGCTGAGCTGGCCGCGCGAGTCCGGGCGTCGCTCCGGCGTGCGGATCGCCTGTCCGCTGCCGGCCAGTCCGACACCGCGGTGGTCGAGTTCGGCGAAGTCCAGGTGGACCTGGGTGCGCGGCTCGTCAAGCGCGCTGGAACCGAGGTGCACCTGACCCGCACGGAGTACGACCTGCTCCGAATGCTCGTCACGAACCCCGGCAAGGTCCTTACCCATCGCCAGCTACTTCAAGGCGTCTGGGGGCCGGAGTACGGTGAGGAGACGGAATATCTCCGAACGTTCATCAAGCAGCTGCGCCGCAAACTCGAAGGTGACCCCTCGCGGCCGGCACACATCATCACCGAGCCAGGGGTGGGATACCGGTTCACCGAATAGGCGCGGGTCACTTCGATTTGTATCGGAAGGGCCCCGGCGTTATGCCGGGGCCCTTCCTTTATCCGGGCGAGGGCTGGGTTCGCCCGGACGGGCGGTGAGCACACAGTGGGCTGGCGAGGTGCCCGCGTTTCTGGTGCTCGCGCCTTCACATAGCCCCCGGCCTACGCGGGTGCGCCTCCCAGCCGCGGCGGGATCACCAGTACCGGGCCACTGGCCGCTCGGATCGTCCTGTCCGTCACACTGCCAACGACCCACCGGCTGAGCCCGGAGAGGCCCCTGGTCCCGACGACGAGTAGTGAACCCGGCCAGCGATCGGCCGTCTTCAAAAGCACCGACTCTGCTGCGCCAGACGCAACGTCGGTCGATACGCTGAGCCCTTCATCTCGCAGCTTTGCCGCCTGGACCTCGAGGTAGTCACGTGTCTCTCGTTCCAGAGCGTGCCTGGTCTTCTCTACACCTGTTGAGGGGACCGCACCCCGAAGTCGCCTGCGCGGGGTCGGGTAGGCTCGCACAAGCCTGACGTCGACCTTGAGCTGCCTGGATAGCGTAGCCACGGTGCCGAGAATGCCCTCTGCCAGGGTCGATCCGTCGAGCCCGGCGATGATCGTCGACGGGAATCGGACAAGCGCCCGCTCCAGTGAGTTGATCGATGCACCGGACCGTACGATGAGCATGGGGACGTCCGAGGCGTGCACGACACGGTCGGTCGTGCTTCCGAGGATGCCTCGTCCGATCGCGCTTCGTCCGCGGGTACCCAATGCGATCAGGTCGCACCCCTTGAGATGCGCGATCCGGATGATTCCCTCGGCGGGATCGCCGGTTTCGACGGTCGTCGTGACACGGAGCCCGTTGGAGGCGAGCCGGGCAGCGACCTCCTTCAACCAGTCAGCCGAGCGCTGGACCGGCCGGCCGACGAGAACCGGCTCGAACTCGTTGCGGAAGTCCTCCTCGTGAGCTCCGCTCCCGGACGAGTACTCGGCGACGCGCCGGCTCTCGACAGGCGATCGCAGTGTCCCGCCTGGCTCGTCGGCCACGTTCATCAGCGCGAGCTCCGCGCCGATCCCCTTCGCCAGCTCCGTCACCCAGGGGAGGATGCTTTCTGAGACCTCCGAACCATCCAGTGGGACCAGAATCCGTGCATACCTTGTCCTGGTGTTCACGGTCGTTACCTCTGCCTGGGAAGCCGGCACGGTTGCACGGGTCGCCGAAGTCATCGAGTCACCCCGAAATCGAACAGACGACGACCGAGCTCGCAGGTAGTCGAGGTGTGGAGAGCGGCTCGCACGGGACTCCTACCCATTCGGGTGCGTGGGAGTCCGCCACTGGAAGCGACAGCCAGTTCATTCCTCCTCGCTGACCTGCGTTGCTTACCGCCTATCGTCTCGAAGTCGCGCGACGACCACGTGAAGAAGGCCGTTGAGCACGTGAAATGAATGTGAGGAAAAGGCTGGCTTAGCCGTGCATCGGCGTGCTAGACCACCGCGCCGGATTCTCGGCCTCGCTGCCCCAGGAGCCCGCCGCCCACCAGTCCCACGATCCCGAGCACGGCGGCCAGTCCGATAGCCACGCCCCCGGTTCGAGCAAGCAGCGCCAGACACGAGATGGCGGCCCCGCCTGGGATCAGGAGGTCGAAGACGAGACCGCGCAACGATGCGCCCTTCCGTAGCCGCCTCAGTGTGCGAATCAGGGCAAGGTTGACGATCACAAAGCTGAACAGGATGGCGGCGTTCGTGATGCCAGCCACGAGTTCGAGGTCACCGATCAGAGCGAAACAGATTGAGACCAGCCAGGTGACAATGAGCGCAATCCAGGGCGTGCGGCGCCGACCGATCCGCGCGAGCGCGCCTGGCAGGACCCCGGACGAAGCCATCCCCTGCAGGGATCTCGATCCGGCCACAAGCAAGAGCAAGACCGTGTTCGCCGTGGCCGCGAGGGCGACGAGGGTCAGCATCCTGCCGGCGTTGCCGCCCAGCGCCTTGCTGGCGACTTCCGCGAGCGGGGCGTCCGACCCTGCGAGCACCTCCCACCCGACGGCACTGACCGCCGAGATGGCCACCAGCACGTATATCACCGAAGAAATTGCGAAAGCGATCGCAAGAGCCACGGGAAGCGTACGTTCCGGTCGGCGAGTCTCCTCGGCGAGGTTTCCGAGTTCGTCGAAGCCCAGGTAGGCGAAGAGCACGAGTGCGGACGCGGTCCAGATCCCTCCGAACCCTTGTGGAGTCGAGAAGTAGTCGACGCTCCCCCAGTCCGGCACGCCGACGGCGATTATGAAGACGAGTCCGCCGATCTCCACGATCGTGAAGACCACAGCCAGTGCGACTGATTCGCCGATGCCCCACCATGCCAGCAGGGCAGTCGCGGTGATCAGTCCGAGGGCGCCCAGGACGATCGGCACCGGTGTTATCGAACCCAGATACCCCCCGAAACCTAGCGCGACCTCTCCTTGTGTCCCGCGCCGGTGTCTGTAGACTCCGAGCCCTCTCCTGGGGCCCCGCGTCACTCGGCATTTGGGCATACGTTATGAGCCGCTATGTGAGGAACCCGTGACCGCCGGTTCAAGTGTGGTGAGGAACTCGTGAAGGAATTCACGACCGTAGACATGCGGTCAGGTGTGGCTAGGGCAGCTGTCCGAGGATTTCCGCCGGAGTGGGCCGATCCGCGATATCTCTGCCGATATGACGCCAGACGATCTCGCCGGTCGAAGCGATCACGAATACGGCGGGGGCTGCGACGCCATCGCCCAGGAGATCGAAGACGCCATAGCTTCGGCTGATCCTCGTGTCAGGATCAGGGATCACGGGATAAGTCACACCGGACAGGGTGGCCATGTTTCGAGCATCACGCATGCCGTCGGTGCTGATGGCGACCAGCTGTACCCCGCGCTCCAGGAACGTCGGGTAACCCTGTTGCAGCTCAACGAGCTGCTGGCGGCAGATCCCTCAGAAGAATCCCCGGTAGAAGACCAGCACCGTTGGTCGACCAGGATCGGGCACGACAACGGTGCTCCCCGCCGTGGTCGTCGCGGTGAACGGCTGCGGCCGCCCGCCAGGGTCACGGAGCAGAGCGAAGGCGCCGATCAGGATTGCGGACGCAGCTACGACCGTCGCCGCCGTGACGATCGCAAGGCGGAAAGTGCCAGGGCTACGGCCACTCGCGCGCCTGATCCGTTCTCCTCTGTTTCGCTTCGAAGCTGCCGATCGCAAGAGATTCCTTTGGACGCGGCTCGGGTGGGCATGGGACCACTACGGAAGGGGCAGTACCCGGGCCGCGTGCAACAGGAGTATCAACCTGGTCCTGTGAACGGGATGTGACGACTCCCTGGCGATTCGTGAGGGATGCATGAGCGGCGATCGGTTGCCGGCCTCACGTCAATCTCACGCTGTCACGTTCGCCTTCACGGCTTCATCACCCGTCCGCACCTACGATCGCGCGCGGCAGCCGCCCCGGGGTGTGGCACGCCAGTCGCCTCCAGGGATGCGCCGGAAAGGACGGACATGAAGATCGAGCAGGTGATGCAGCAGGACGTAAGGACCATCGCGCCCGAGAGGTCTATCGTCGACGCGGCGCGACACATGCGGTCTTTCGGCATCGGGTGCCTGGTTGTCGTCGATGACGGCAAGGTCAAAGGGATCATCACCGACCGCGACGTCGTCATTCGTGCCGTCACGCACGGCCACGACGTCAACCGAAGCACAGTCGGCCAGAACATGACCAGCCCGGTCATCACGATCCCCCGGGACACAGACCTGTTGGACGCGGCGCGCCTCATGGCTGAAAAAGGCGTGAGAAGGCTCCCGGTCGTGGACGGGGAGCGTCTTGTCGGTCTGGTGTCCTACTCCGATATCGCCCGTGCGATCGACCAGTCGCTGCGCGATGTGATCGTGGGACAGGCCAAGAGGGCCGCTCCGATCGACCTCGAGCCGAAGCGGCAGTCCGCGAATCTCAACCGACCGGGACCGGTACCAGGTGGCGCTCGAACCAGCTACTCGCGAGATCGGCCACGGCCTGAAGGGCGCCCACCTCGTCGAGGTATCTCCCCGCTCCCGGAATAACCACGTAGCTGGTCTCGCCCGGGATGGCCCGCGCCGCCATCTCGTTGAGGACGGCGGATCGCGTGTCCTTCTCCCCGACGACCAGCAGCGTAGGGACCTGGACCCTGGCGAGGCTGGACCACGCCATGTCGGTGCGTCCTCGCACGGACACGACGGCCCTGGGGAGATCCGGACGCTGTGCCGCAGCGCCGAGAGCGGCGGACGCGCCAATGCCGATCCCGAGCAGGCCAAGCGGCAGGCCCGTTGTCTGACGAAACGTCGTTATGAAGTCGACGGCGGCCACGGTCCGTCCCACCAGCAGATCGACGTCAAACCGATACCGGAAGTCACGCGCGTCCTGCGCCTCCTCGGAGGCCGTCAGGGCGCCAAAGGTCAGGGTCGCGAATCCGGCCCGGTTCATTGCCGACTCCAGGAAGGAGGCGTCAGGCGCCCGGCGTCCCGCCGTCCCGTCTGGCAACATCATCACGACCGCCCTCGTACCCGGGAACAGCTGCACACTTCCTTCCAGAAGGGCGGCCCCGTGTCGAAACGACACGTTGATCCCGTCGGGTGCGTTTGGATTGGCCATCTGCCGAGTCCCTCTGTGGTCAGTTCCCTATGGAAAGCCCGCCGAATGACGCCGGCCCAGTCACGATCGGTTCAGGCGTCCCGTCGCAAGCGACGAGAGCGCTGTCTCGACGCTACCAAACTTAGACGAGACTTGGCTCGATCCGCCCCAAACGCCCACCGGTTCGCACCCGGACAATGAAGCTGTCGTGTTTAACAGAGGGTCACCGTGACGCCGGTTTGATGGGTCCTTCCACCAGCAGCACGGGCACGGTGGCAGACTGGATCACCGCGTCGGCAACGCTGCCGAGCACCCACCGTTGGAAGCCGGTGTGGCCGCGTGTCGTCATCACGACGATGGCGTCCTTCTCCCCCTCTGCGATATCGACGATCTGTTCGGACGCGCTGCCGTGCAGAGCGATCGACCTGACGGTGTAGCTGCCTCTTTTGACCCGGGCCGAGACCCGCTTCAGGTAGGTTTCGGCGCTCTTCATGAGCTCCGCCCGCACGGTGTCGTAGTACGCGTGGGGATACGGATAAGGCTCGCTCACGTAGGCCGCCGCTGGCGTGGAGACGGCCCGCACCAGGACGATTTCTGCGTCGTAGGCCTTCGCCAGGGCGCGCGCGTGCGGGATGCTCGCCTCGGCGCGCTCGGAGCCATCGAGGGGGAGGATGACGTGCTTGATGGTGGAGGCCTGGCTCCGGCGCTTCGCCTTCCCCGAACGCACGAGCAAGGTCGGGATTTTCGAACTGTGGACGACGCGATCGGCGACACTCCCAAGGAGCCCGCGCGCGATCCCGGTCCGACCGCGCGTTGTCATCACGATCAGGTCGGCGCGTTCGTCAGTCGCCGCGGATACGATCTCGCTGGCGGAGTCGCCCTCCCGGACAACCTTTGTGACCTGTCCCTCGAAGTTCAGGCGCCCGGTGATCTTTTGCAAGTAGTTGCGCAGACGCTCGGGCGCGGGCTTGAGATCGATCTTCGGCACGCCGGTCCAGATCCCTGCGCCTTCGAGCACCTTCAGCGTGTCAGGTCCGGTGGCTTCGGCCCTGTCGAGGACCGCAACCAGGACGATCGAACTGGAAAACCGGTTCGCCAGCTGGACCGCGAACGGCAGCGCTTCCTCGGCCAGAACGGACCCGTCGAGAGGCACCGCGATCTTCTGGTACATAGTCGTCTTCCTTCCCAACCCGAACGATCCCTGTTCCCTCTACGATCGCGATACGGCGTGAGACGGCCATGAAAGGGGACGACCGGGTCATGAGAAATCGATGAGGCTCGTACGAGGCCGGTCAGTGGCCTTCTGCGACTACCGCGATGACAATGCTACCGCGCGTCGCCAATTGACCCCGTCGCGCGACGCCTACCTGCCCGCCGGTTTCCAGGGTCTTTACCGCCGCCAGGTCGAGGAGGTCGTCGTCTTCGGGGCCAGGAGTCGTTGTCTCGAGCACCTCGCCAGTTCCGGGGTCGGCCCTGCCACGGGCCACTCCATCTTCGGTAAGCAGGAGGTAGCGGACCTCACCACGCGCAGCTGCTTGAAGGATCTCTGCGATCCCGGTTACCGTCCGCCGCCCTGGCAATTGGTCGATCGACTTTCCGAGAAGTGCCCGCCTGTCATAACGAGGTTCCTCTGCCAGCCCTCGTAGTAGCGGGCGTGTAAGAAATCGGGGGGCGATCTGGACGGAGTGCGGCAGTTTCAGGCTCGCCGCAACGACTGCAAATGTGTCACCCGATGAGTAGACAGCAAGGCTCTCGCAAGCGGGACGCCAGGACTTGGGAGCCGCCAGAACGGAACCGACGCCGCGCAGAATCGCTGCTGCGAGACCTGTGGGCAGGTTTGCCTTGAGCGCGGAAGAGACCTGGTCATAGACCGCGTCAAAAGTTCGATTGCGAGCATCGGAGCGGGCAGGTACCGGGAAGAACGCAGAAAGACAGGGGCCTGACCTTGCGGCACCCAGTTCGACGATCGACCCTCGGTCGATCCTGGAAAACCACAAATCCGTATGACGCAAAGCCGGCCGATTCCTGATACGAGTCCCGTCGCGCCGCGTGGGGCCTGTGTACTTGTCTAGAACTTTGGCCGTGAGCCCACTGTGAGGACACGGCCGTGGCTATGAGGAATTCGTGAGTCTGGACCAGTGGTTCCGTGTCGTTCAGGGGAAACTTCACGCCGCGGTGGTGTCGATAAAGATGCCGTCGCCCGGACGCACACGCTGGTTTGTCCTGATGGCGGCGGGCTGCCCCGAATTCGCGTAGTCAACTTGCTGGTGGTCGATCTCGATCGAGTCGAGGACCTGGTCAAAGTCCGTGGTGTGTCCGGTGAAGTAGATACGGTCACCGCGGCGGATGGGCTGGTCGAGGTTGATTCCGGCCACCCCGAGCCTGGTGTAGTAGTGGGTGACCGTTCCGGCGCGCGCGGGTGCCTTGATCCCGCGTGGCGTCGCTGAGCCCAGAAGAACGTCGTGCACGCCGCGCTGGACGGCGCGTGCAATGTCGCTGAACGAAACCACTCCGACCAGTTCGCCGGCGTCGGTGACCGGTAGTCGGCGAATCCTGTTTCGTCGCATCAACCGCGCCGCGTCGAGCGCGTCGGCATCGGCGCGGGTCGTAAGCGCGGGATGGCTCATGTGGGTTGAGGCCTTGCAGGCCCTGGGGTTGTGATGCTCGCCAACACACCTGACGAAGAGATCTCGATCCGTGACCACGCCCCGGGTTGCGGCCGACTCATCGCGCACGACCAGCATCCCGACGTTCTCTCTGCGCATCAGGGCCGCAGCTTCGCTCACGGTGGCCGTGTCTTCGATCGTAACCGCACCGATCGCCATGATCTCCTTGACTTCCAATGCATCACTCCGTTGCTAGTTGCCAGCTGCCATAGTCTTGAGCAGGTCGTGCCGCGCGATCACTCCAACGGGGCGTCCTTCGCTAACCACGGCGATGTGGCTGACATGAGCCTGGAGCATGCGGTCGGCGACTGCCCAGAGCGGCGTGCCCGGACCGACCACCGCCGGCTCCCTGAACATCACGCTCTTAACCGGCCGCGCCGTGAGCTCCCGTAATCCCTGCTCGGTGACGTTGATCCCACGGGGCCGCCCGCTGTAGAGCTCCAGCACCGTGCGCTGGGCGAAGGGCAGGCTGTTCACAGGTCGGCCTCCTGCCAGGAGCGCCTGGAACATCCGCTCGGTCAGCATCCCGACGAGCTTCCCATCGGCATCCACGACCGGCAGGCATCCGATGTTTCTTTCGGTCATGATCCGCGCCGCAGCTCCCAGCGAGACGGATTCCGCCACGGCTACAGCGGGGGTGCTCATCGCGTCGGCGGCGACAACTGCAGTCCTGGTAGCGGGCACCCCTGGTCCTCCTGAGCGCTTCCCCGGCACGACCCATGCTGCAGGTGACGCCATGAGAGGCGCGTGATGTAGACCGGGCGGCAGATGAAGCTACCGTGAGGATGACTGCGACGTCTCTGACCTCTTCAGGACGTCTCCGGAAGGTCACGCGACATCGATCTCATTGCAGGAGCCGGTCGATGGCTACTCAGCCTGGGCTGTGTGAACAGGATTAGATAGGTGCCCGACGCGGCGAGCGCGGAGAAGTAAGTGTTGTCGAGCCTCAGCCCGGCGAGGACGATCAGTAGAGCGCCGGCTACCATGAGGCGCCTCGATGGATCGCCGAGCCCGGTCAGAGCCGTGTACACGGCCCCACCCAGCGCCAGGCCGTGCAGGACCCCTGGGAGCGCTCCCGGCATTCCGAAGTCCCAGATCAGCAGAAAGCGTGCCATAGACGGCTCGGCGAGTGTCGCTGCTCCGTAGACGAGCGCGATCGAACCGGACGCGATGGCTGGCCCGATCCGCAGGGGCGCCCGGAACATGTAGGGCATCGCTATCCCGCCTGCCACGGCGAGCGCTTCGGCGGCCAGCGTGAGGCCCGGGATCGGGCGCCCCTCTGCGCCGGTCAGGATCGCACCCGCTATCAACAAGTGAGCGGCCACTGCCGTAAGCAGCCAGTAAGTGGGGCGGCCGTGCCTGGCAAAACCCGCGAGCGCGGCGGCCGCTATGAGGGGCACCCCGGCCACCTGCAACGCGAGCAGCGACTGCGACTGGACCCCGGCGACCGAGGCGGACCAGAGCGCCAGGAGCAGCAATGCCGACGCGCAGACCGCCGTAGCTAAACCACGTACGGGGCGTGCCGTACGCAGGCAAACCGCCGCGGTCAACAGCATGAGCAGGACGGCCAGGACACCGGCCGTGTTCAATGCCCAGAGCCCCCCTCCATACCCTGCGGTCATAGCATTGTCGATGACCTCGCCGGCCGGAAATGCCGGACCCATTCGTAGCACGAGCCGCAGGAGGGCGAACTCAGCGAAGGCCACGCCGAGCAGTACGAGGGCCACACCGGGGACGACGCCGGCCATCTAGTCGGGCCTTTCGAGCAGGCTGACGAGCCGGGTTGCGGTGGAGGCCGTTGCCGGGTACAGGATCAGGCCGGCATGCTTCTCGACACGGGCCGCCAGCTGACCGATCCACGGCGCCAGGTACTCCGCCGCGAACTTCGTCCGCGCGTCCCGGCACACCGCCATGCGGCCACGCCAGCCGCGTTGCCTGGCATACTCCTCTTTGACCGCGAGAACGCCCAGGAATTCGAGCTCGACCGAGATGTGATCGGCCAGCTCGTGTGCGCCTGGCGAGACCTGAAAGCCGAAGGCTTCGTAGAAGGCTGAAACCTCGCCGACGCTGCGGGTTGTCCTGAGGCCGTCCTTCGGCTCGTACGCCGATGCGTTGGGCGGGCACGGCACCGTGCGGGCGAAGAGCCTCGTGTGCTCGCCCTGCAGGCCCACGTACCCCACCCGGGCAGCCTCAACCGCCAGGCCGTCGACCAGTCCTGACTGGAGCGGGACCCCGCAAGCGTCCGCGGCCGCTGACAACGCCTTGCCAAATTCACCGCGGGTGAGGTCGCCGTGTAGTTCCGGCGCCGGGTAGGCCAGCCCACGGGAGAGCAGCACGGCCAGGTCACCTGCAGCGGCCAGGTTGATTCCGGTGGCGCTCGTCATTCGGTCACCTTCCGCTCCGCGGCTGACAGCCTGCCGTAGAGGTCGCCGAGGACTGCTGCGCCAGCCACCAGCAAGGCGGCCAGGACGACTGCGCCCGCCCACCAGTACCGCTTCACGAAGCTTGGCTCTGCAGGGGCCGGTATCGGAGCCTGGGACACCTGCTGTGCGGGCGCGGGAGGGGCGGCGACCGTGAGAGCCAGGTCCGCGGAGATCTGCTTCCGTCCACCGACCTCCTGGTTGGATCCATTCCACGCGGCCACGGCCACGAAGCCTTTTCCGCCTGGCGTGAACTGGGCCTCGTCTGGCCCGGAGGTTGTCATCGGCCGGGCGAAAACAACCGACCATCTCCCGTTCTGCCACTGGCCCCGCCCCAGGACGGACTGGCTCGACTGGCTGGCCGCGGTCCCGAACCCGTGCGCCACCAGCTCCTCGATCGGGGTGACACGCGCGGGCTGGGACAGCGGATTGCCGACGGCCCAGCCAACCAGGTAACGGCGCGCGTCAGCGTCGGCGAAGTCCTGCGGTACGACGAACGGGGGTTTGCCCACCGCGAAGGGGTAGTAGTCCTTCCAGAAGTTCGGGTAGGCGTTGGTCAGGTCCTGGAAGCCGGCGTCGATGTCGGTCTGCCAGTCTGCCTTCCAATGCCACAGGTTAACGGGCTGTCCACGCACTCCCATGCATACGCCTGGAATCGATGGGTCGACGGGCAGCTGGATCGCCGCGGCGTCCCTGAACTTGTCCTGTGTGATCGCCGTGCCGTCAAGCGACGAGTCCTCCCACTCGAGGCGGAATGCGATCCAGTCGCCGTTGTTCAGGGACCGGACCTCGAGCGAAGGGATGGTGCCCTTGAGGAGCATCGGAACCGTCACGATCTGCGGGGTCAGTGCGACGTTGACCGGGGCGGCCTGTGCCCACGACGCGGAGGTCGGGTCTGTGACTGGTAGGGCACCGGCGACGTAAACCGACCTCAGCTGCGGCTGGGCCTGGGCGGAAGCCACGCCGGCGCCCGCCATTGCCGCACCAATGCCAGCGGCGAACACTGCGATACCTGCGACCCAGAGCTTCTGACCGGTGATGCGCATCCTCAGCCGCCTAGGTGATGTTGTGCCGGAAGGTGTTGCGGGCGACGTCGTGGAACGGGCGCACGAAGTTGGGCTCCTTGATCGGCACCCGGACGATCTCCGAGCCCTTCGCGTCGTAGCCGAAGGCTTTGCCGTCCTTCACGCGAAACTTGTCGACCCACCGGTCGGTCGAACCCATGAGCAGGAACAGCCCGAGCAGCTGCTCGTCGTCCTTCACGTTCCGGTAGACCTCGAGGGCGTGCTCGACGCCTGGCCCGAACATCTGCTGGAGGTAGGGGACCGGGACGTGGATCGGGGGCATGTAGTAGACGTTCATCATCAGGCCGAACTGCGGGTATAGCGGCAGGGCGACCTTGCGAACATGGACCATGAAATCGACCGGTGCTTCCTCGTCGATGTCCTTCGGCTGGCGGATCCAGCCTGCGATCCGGATCTTGCCGATGCAGTTCACGATGCACTGCGTCTGGCGTCCCTGTTCGATCATGGGGAAGCAGGCGATGCATTTCTCCGAAAGGCGGGTGATGCCGTTGTACATCGCTTTCTTGTAGGGACATGCGCGGTTGCACTCTCGATAGCCGCGGCATCGCTCCTGGTCGATCAGGACGACGCCGTCCTCCTTGCGCTTGTAGATCGCCTTCCTGGGGCAAGCGGCGAGGCAGGCCGGGAACGAGCAGTGGTTGCAGATCCGAGGCAGGTAGAAGTTCCATACGTCGTGCGGGATCGTCATGTGCATCCCGCCAGGGACGATTCCACTCGTTTCGTCTTCGCCGATGTTCGGGTGTATCCAGTCGAGCTCTTCGGGCAGGAAACCAAGGGCGGCGCGTCCTGCCGGGGCCGCCTCGAAGATCGTCTTGCCCGTGTATGTGCCGGCGTCCCATCCTTGCGGGCCCAGCATCTCGAGCAGCTTCGCGTCCCATGCGATCGGGTACCCGCCGTAGGGCTTGGTCTCGACGTTGTTCCAGAACATGAACTCCTGGCCGCGCCCCACGGTCCAGCTGTTCTTGCAGGCGAAGGTGCAGGTCTGGCATGCGATGCACTTGTTCAGGTCGAACACCGCCGCGAACTGTTTCTTCGGTATCGCCGCCGGGTAGGGGTAGTCCATCTCCCGGTTCAGTTGCCAGTTGAAGACCTTGGGCATCGCCAACCCCTACTTCTTAACCCGGACGAACTCGCCGCCCAGATATGACTTGTAAGCCGCGGACTCGTATGTCGGCCGGATCCCGAGCGTCGCTGGCCGCCACATGCCGACCCCGCCGATGCCTCCGCTTTCGGCCTTCGTGATCTTCACGTAGGCCTCTTTCGGGGCGCCGACCGTGCAGTGGACGTCGGCCTCGAAGCCTTTGCCAAGCACCTGGCCCATGGATGGCTTCCTCACCAGGGAATCGGTCTGGAGCGTCGGGCGCAACCAGGCACGGGTGGCCGACTGGTGGCCGCCATACCGGAACACGGATTGGTAGCCCGTCTTCTCGTTTTTGGCCAGGCCGTCGGGCCGACTCTCGTGGGCCTTCACCGTGCCATGACTCGCCTGGTACATGTGGAACCACATGCGGACCACGCCCCTTGGTATGCCCGGGTAGTAACGGGCCCGGCACATCAGGCGTGCGACCTTGTAGTCCTCGTCGCCGGCCTTCCAGCCGCGGTAAGGCCGGTCCTCCGGATCCGCGTCGATCCAGATGTAGTCTCCGTCCTCAAGCCCCAGGTCCTTGGCGTCCAGCGGGTTCATGTCGGCATAACCTTCGTTGACCCACGGGTTCCGCTTGTCGTGCCGGTACGGGTCACCGAACGGACCGAAGTAGGCGGCGACCGTGTCGATGTCGGTCGGTGTGGTGTGCACGCCGTGCCGATACTTCGGGGTTATGAACAGGAATCGGAAGCCGTCCGCCGCCTTCGGGTGCTTCGTGTTGCGGAGCTCCGACCAGGGTCTCTGGACGTTCCTGACCTGGCGGCTCTCGACGCTCAGGTCTTTCGGATCGATCCCCCACTTGTCAGGGGTTACAGGCCGCATAGCGGCGTGGGGCTTTCCGAGGAGGGCGTTCGGCTCGCGTTCCGTGGCGTCGACTGGCTCCCGCCAGACCGGCATGTTCTCCCCGTGATCGATGAATTCACCCTCTTCGCGGTAGAACTCGGCTCGACCGGTCTTGGTATACCAGGGCCTGCTCTCGTTCGATTGCTCCCAGCCGACCACCTTCGGATAGGTGCGCGACAGCATTGGTGTCGGCACGCCTTTCTTGGCGAGCGCCTCCATCTCCAGGAAGTCGTACCCGCGCAGCGTAGTGCTGTTGTCGACGATTCGCTGCAGGTAGACCTCCACCTGGTTCGTGTTCACGAAGTGCCAGTAGTCGGAGAAACGACGGTCTCCGGTGATGCCTGCCAGTTTGTTGGAAACGCCTGCAAGCGTCTCGATGTCTGAGACCGTGTCAAACAGCCGCGGCACCGGGGTGCGCGGGAACACCGTGACGAACGGATTCGACACCGAGCCAGCCAGATCGGCGTGCTTGAACTCGAGCCAGGAGTCCACCCCAAACACGACATCCGAGTACTCGCAGGACCAGTTCCACCACCATTCGTTTACGACCAGCATGTCGATCTTCGGAAGGGTGTTGTGGACGACGTCGTATGCCCATTTGATGTTTCCGAGCAGCGAGTTCGAGTTCGCCCACCAGATCATCTTGGTCGGGCTGGGCATATGCGTCTTGCCGGTGAAATTCTTGTTACCGACGCGCAGTGGGCGGTCGCCGTAGTTGTAGTAGTGGGCCGACTCGGTGCTGTAGTAGCTCTTCGGCGTCACCGGCGCGGCCGGATCCAGGACCGGGTTGAACGGGTCCTCGGCGATGTAGTGCGGCAGCCCGTTGAAGTAGCCGGCCCGGTAGTTGCCGGCGTACGAGCCGGGCGTCCCGCCCATGAACCCGATGTTCCGGGTGATTGCGGCGAGGAGCAGGATCGCGCGGTCTTTGAGGTCGTTGTTGAAGAAGTGGTTCGGGCCCATGCCGTGCACGAGCAAACTCTTGCCCGGGTTCGCGGCCAGCATGCGGGCGATCGATTCGACGGCCGAAGGCGGCGCCCATGTGATCTCGGAGACCGTCTTCGGGTCAAGCTGTTGCGCATACTCCTTGACCAGGTCGAATACCGGGCGCACCTCCACCGATTTCCCGTCGGTGGTCTTGACGACGAACGTCCCCTCCAGGGCCGGGTCAATGCCCAGGGCCTTGAACTTGTCGCCCACGTGGTCGCGCGAGAGCGCCTTGATCTCACCCTTCGCCTTGTCCCAGACCGTGTAGTCGCCCCATTCCTTGCGCAGGCCCTCCGGAATGTACTGGGAGTCCTGGAGGTAGTTGACGGGCGCCTTTTCGCCCTCCTTCAGCACCTTTGTGAAGTTCGACAGGGGTTGATCCTGGTACCCGGGAATCACCTCGCTCGGGCGCAGCAGCTTCAGCGTGTCCATGCGAACCAGGAGCGGAAGGTCGGTCGAACTCTTGACGTGTCCCTGGTCATACAGGCCATCGCGCATGATCACGTGGACCATCCCCAGGGCCAGGGCGGCGTCGGTGCCGGGTCGTATGATCAGCACCTCGTCGGCTTTGTTGGCAGTCGACTGGTACTCACAGGCGATCACCACGACTTTCGCGCCCTTGATCCGGGACTCGGTGAGCCAGTGGGAGTCCGGCATCTTCGTAGAAATCCAGTTCATCCCCCAGATGGTGATCACCGAGGCGTTCTCGGCGGTGAACAGGTCGAAGTCAACCGTCTGCTGGCCGGTGACCATGGGGTGCCCGGGCGGCAGGTCGGTATGCCAGCTGTAGGAGTCGAGCACACGCCCGCCCTTCGCTTCGGCTCCGCTGACTCCTCGGATGTGGCTGTCGAGCAGGCTCATCACATTCGCCTGCCGGTAGAACCCCATGAGCCTGGTGGCGCCAAGGAACGGCATGCCGCCCCGGTACTTCAGGGTGCGCGTGCCCGCGCCCGCGATTGTCGGGAGCATGTCGGTGTCGTAGCCCTGGGCCCGCAGCTTCGCTTCGCCAGAGGGTCCGCTATAGGTCGTCGCGATGTTTACCTGTGCGCTCGCCACGATCTGGAATGCCTGGTCCCACGTAACCCGGATGAAGTCGTCCTGCCCCCGGTTGAAGTACTGGCGGGGAGGAACCCCGGTCGCATCACGAGGGAATCCGGCCTCGACCCAGTCCAGGAATCCCTTTCGGATCATCGGACCCTTGACGCGGCGGTCGCCGTAGAACTTCCGGATCATCGAAAGTCCCTTGTTGCAGGCGCGCGGCTCCCACCGGTGGGTCGAGCGATTCCCGTACAGATCGACCGCGTCGCCGTACGCGTATGAGGCTTCGACCCGCGTAACGACGTTCCGCTTCGAATATGCGCGCAGCAGGCAGTTGTGGGTGTCGTTCGGGGCACACAGGAAGATGAACGACTGGTCGGTTCGGTAGAGGTCCCGGTACGCCTTCTCCCAGCCCCGGTTCGGGTAGAAGTCGAGTGGGTTACCTATCTCGTCGATCGCCTGGAGGAAGGCCAGCCGGCCCATGAATGCGGTCGCTGCCGTCGCGGCGCTCGCGGCGCCCGCAACCTTGAGGAAGTCTCGACGGGAAACCCTGTGTTCCATGACACCTGCCCCGGCTACGAATCAAATTTGCGATGGATTCTGCGGCCGGGCGGATGACGGGCTTGTGAGGAATTTCACGGCCAGGTGAGGAAACCGTGAGGAAGCACCCCTTGCGACCCGTCACGCGATCCTCACGACGGCGATGGATAACTCATCTGAGCCTCACGCGCGTAGTCCACCGTGAGGAGGTGATGCGAAAACCGGTGTCTCATGGCGACTGACCGTCGCGCGCTTGTCATCGACGAGGTGGGCCTAGGCCGTCTGCTCGAAGCTCTGCGCTCGAGCGGCTTCGAGGTGGGGGGCCCGACGTTGCGTGAGCCGGCCCTGACTCCTCACACGGAGTCATATGGTCGACGACGGAGGTTCACGGATTCCTCACGGGGTCCTGACTATCTTCGGTTAAGCGGCGTAGCGTGGAGGAGTTGCACGTGTACAGGATTTCACCGGAGACGCTGGTTGAGCTTGCCCGGCGCGGGTCATGGCCCGCTGCCTCGATCTACTTGCAGCTAGAGGGCGCCGGGCCCTCCGCGCGCGCCGACAAGACGGCGGTCAGGTCCGCGGTCCAGAAGGCCCGAAGGGAGCTTGTAGCGCAAGGCCTCGTGGACAAGGAGGCCGCCGACCTTCTCGACCCGGTCTTAGAACTGGCGACCAGCCCCGGCACCTGGCGCGACCGTGGCCAGGGTCTGGCGCTGTTCGCGGCGCCCGGATGGTTCCGTGCCTTCCGTCTGCCAGCTCCGGTCCAGTCTGGAACCCACGTTGGCCGGCGGTTCCTCACCCGGCAGCTGCTGCCGCTGGTTGGCGCCGAGGACCGGATCCTTGTGCTGGCGGTCAGCGGCCGCACCGCGCGGCTGATCCGGATCGATGGCGAGACGGTCACCGAGCTAAAGGACGCGGGCATGCCGCAGGGGTTCGACGCCCTGCCGTGGCAGAACGAAGCCGATCGCAGCCTCCAGTTTCATGGCCTGGGTCGGGGATCGAGTCGCGGCGGCCGGCCCGTCTATCACGGGCAGGGCGGAGGCGAAGACACCGTCAAGGAACGATTGGAGGAGTACCTCCGGTTCATCGACGCGAAGCTGAAGGGCCTGATGCAAACGCCGCCGGAACTGCTCGTACTGGCCGCCGACGCCCCGGTGGCCACCGCCTTCCGGCGTCTCAGTTCCTACTCGAATGTCGCCAGGAGGGGTGTGACCGGCAACCCGGATGAGGTCGGTCACAACGACCTCGCGGCGCGCGCCAGGCTTGCCGCGGCCGCCGACGCAAAAAAGGCAGCGGCAGATGCGACTGCGCGCTACGACAAGTTGCAGGGAACCGGGCGCGGGATCACCGGTCTTGGGGCGGTACTTCCAGCGGCCGCGGCCGGCCGCGTGCTCGACCTCTTCGTGGCCAACGAGGCCGTAACGTGGGGGAGGTTCGACCATGAGTCGGGCATCATAACGGTAATGCGAAGGGGCGTCGCGGGAGCGGACGACCTGTTCGACCTGGCGGCGCAACTCACCGCGGTGGCCGGCGGCTCCGTGCACGCGCGTCCGCTTGGTGAGATGCCAGGCAGCCAACCGCGCACTGCGATTGCTGCGACGCTTCGATTTTGAGCAAGGCCGGGGCTGCTCGTCCTACCGCCTCAGGACTGCCAAAGCCGGGGTCTTGAAGCCTCCCGGCTTGACCGTCAATGCAGAGCACGACACCTGTTCAGGATCTTCTCCGCAGGGTTGCCGATGATAAGGCCTGGCGTCCGGGCTTCGAGCTATCGCAATCGTTTGCGCGGGATCGGCTCATTCCGGGCGAAATCGTAGGCGACCAGGATCGTCTGACCCATCTTCATCGTCACCTCCGATCGTTCTGATGGCCGTTAGCCTCCGTGCGGCACGATGCGGTGGCGAAGGAGGTCGAGCAGCATTGCGCCGAGCACAGCGACGATGGCCGACGGGACCAGCCATTGCACAGACCATGCAATCAGGCGGTTCAGCCTCGAAGTATCGGAAGACTCCCCTCCGTCCCGGCGGTACAGCCACCCGAGCACGATTACTGTGACCAGTACGCCAATCGGCAACCAGAGTGTGCCGACCAGGGTGTCGGCCAGGTCCAGGAAGGGCCGGCCCAGGACCTGCAAGCCGTTTCCGCTATAGCTCAACGCCGAGGGCAGGCCGAGCAGGAGAAGCGCGGTGATCACCAGGCCAAGCCCGATGGCTCTCCGGAGACGGAAAGCGTCGCCGATACTCACGACCGCGGTCTCCAGGAGCGACACGGCGGACGTGATCGCGGCGACCGAGAGCGCGGCATAGAAGAGGACGCCCACGAAGTATCCGGTCGGCGCGCCGAAGCTATCGAATGCCTGCGGGAGCGTGTCGAATGCCAGCCCCGGCCCGGCACCGGGTGAGCTGCCGAAGGAGAAGGCGAGAGGGAATACGACCAGGCCGGCAAGGATCGCGATCGAAGTGTCGGCGGCCGCCACCACGATCGACGACTTCGTCACGTCGGTTCCGCGCGGAAGGTATGAGCCATAGGTAATCAGAACTCCCATGCCGACCCCGACCGAGAAGAAGGCCTGCCCAAAGGCCCTGATCCAGACGGCCGGGTCTGACAGCGCAGCGAAGTCGGGTGCGAGGAAGAACCGTAACGCTTCGCCCCTTCCCGGCAGCGTCATGCCATAGACAGCGAGCCCCAGGAGGATCACTACCAGTGCAGGCATCAGGAATAGGCTCGACAATTCGATGCCCTTGTTCACGCCGAGGACCACGATTCCGGTGGTCAGAGCCACGGCGGCCAGGAAGAACCAGACCGAATTGGCACCGGATGTGAACGTATCGAACCCCGGACGTTGGTCTGCCACGCCGTGAACCAGGTACCCGATCGCCCACCCCGTGACGACGAGGTAGTAGCTCAGTAGCAGAAGTGACGCGCCGGCAATGAGCAGTCCAAACGGGGCCGCCCGTTTCGACGCGGCCTGAAACGCGCCCACGACCCCGCGCCCCGTTCCGCTTCCCGCGCGGATCTCGATGATCATCACCGGCAGGCCGAGTAGGACCACGGCCATGACGTACGGGAGCAGGAACGCGCCGCCACCGTTCTCGCCCGCCACGAACGGGAAGCGCCAGATGTTGCCCAGGCCCACCGCCGATCCGGTCGCCGCCATGATGAACCCGAACCTGCTGGCAAACTTCGGCCCGGCGATCGGCTGCTCCTTCCCTGACGCCGCGTCGCCCGTGCCCCGAGGCAACGCGTTCAACGGCAAGTCTCACCTCCTCGGCGAAATCGCTCGCCCTCCTGCCGCGAGGCCGGGCAGATGGGCGAGGCGGTCATGGAGCCATGCCGGTCGCACATAAACCTTATATATTCCTTGTCGCCAGACATTCCGTGTTCGTCGCCGGGAGACAACCCATCGGAACGGAGTCCAGCGAGAATGCTAAATGTTTAAGACGATCCTGGTGCCGCTCGACGGCTCTGCCGTTGCCGAGACCGCGGTCGGGCTCGTCCGCCAGTTCGCGGACAAGGGCGGCACGGTCATCCTGCTGCGGGTGCTGGGCGGTGGCCGTACCGCCGAAAGCCAGGAAGAGGCGCTCGAATACCTGCGCTCGGTGGCCTCATCCCACTCGGCGGCTTCGCTCAAATTCGTGTGCCAGGCGGAGGCGGGGGATCCCGCGGCAGGGATTCTGAACGCCGCAGCCGAAGCCGAAGTAGACCTGATCGTGTTGACGACCAGGGGACGGTCCGGCCTGGCGCGGACGGTGCTGGGTAGCGTCGCCGACCCCTTGATTCGGAAGGCGGGGGTACCGGTCCTGGCAGTGCCGATCCGCGCGCTCCAGGAGAAGGCGCCGCCGCCCGAAGAGTGGAGCCGGGTCGTAGTGCCGCTGGATGGTTCCTCACTGGGGGAGCGGGCGATCGCCCAGGGCGCGGGCCTGGCGCGCGCTTTCGGCGCAAGGCTGATCCTGGCCCGGGTGGTCCCGCCGCCCCATGCTCCCGAGCTCGAAGCCCTTCGTCCCGAAGGCGCCCGGCCTCCATACACGAGCGCCCGTGCAGCCGCGGATGCACAGGCGTACCTGAAGGGGGTTGCCGCGAGCCACAGGCTCAGTGAGAACGAGGTCGACTTGACGGTCCTGGTCGGCTGGACCGTGGCAAGTCTGGCAGACCTCGCATCGGGAGACGGACTTCTTGTCATGAGTGGCCGCGGGCTCGGTGGTTTCAATCGCATGGTCATGGGTAGCGTCGCCGGTGGCCTGCTGCATGAAGCGCGCTCGCCGATCGTGTTCGTCCCGCTGCAAGGTTAGCCGGCGGCTGGTATCAGACGAACAGCTTCGTCATCTCGTAGAGCTTGGGCTCGGGCGAGACACTCCCTGACCGGCACAGGGATCGGTCGGGACCGGCATGCGGCATGGGAGCAAGGCGCCGCGCGCTGCTCCATCGCCGGGGCCTCTGGCATTCGGCTGGCTTCCTGCCAGATCCTGTTCACCGTCCGCGGGTCGCCTCACGAGCCGCCCGGCCTGGCCTGCGAACCTCCACCAGTCGTTCGGCCCCCATGGCCGCCATGCGCTCGGCGTAGGCCCTTCGCGCGGACGGCCGCATGGCCCGCCATACCGGAATCGTAAACAGCGCGAAGCCTGCCAGTCCCATGATTCCCGAAACCCCCAGGGCGGCGTCTGACCACGCTGGCCGGAAGAGCCCGAAGCCGATGCGCAAGATCAGGCCGCCTAGGTGCAGGCCGATCGCGACGTCCATGAGGCGTTGGAGCGGGAGCTCCGATCCCTCGAACATAGGCACCATCCGCGTGGCCATGCCCATGATCAGCGTTGTGATGAACCCGAGCGCTATGGCGTGTAAGACCGAGGCTCCGGAAAACGCAAACGTGCTGAAGCCGAAAGCCCGCCCCGCGCCTTCCAACGCGAGTAGCGCACCGCCGAGCGCGAGCCACGCATACGCGGCCCGAATCACAGAGCCGAAACGAGCGTAGGTGGCCGGTGGCAGAGGTCGCCGGATGGCAGGCGGCTCAAGTACCCGCAGGGCAACGACGGCCGCGATGAGTCCCGCAGCTTGCAGAAGGCTCCCGAATCCAAGCATCTCGACGCCCCAGCCCGAGGCGCGCGCAGCGACGGAGAGGATCGTGCCGGCGTTCAGCGTAACGAAGGCGAACCAGGCGAGCGGGCGGTAAGTCGGCCGCAGGCCCAGCAGACCGACAACAGCCCGCTGGCTTATCGCGATCGTGAAGCTCGCGAGGAAACCGAACAGGGCGGCCTGTGTAAACGCCCCTGTGAGCGTGAACGGGGCGACGGCGATTCCGTTGCGCGGCAGCTGCCACATGGCGGCAAGGTGGAGGCCCGCGGCGACGACCGCCCATACCAGACCGGCGATCAGCCAGACCTCTACCGAGTCGTGCACCCGCGCGCCGCGCGCCAACGTGTGGCCCGCGAATGCGACAAAACAGAGCACCGCAACGAAGATCGCCATCGCACCGGCGAACGCCGACGCCTGCGCGACCGGGGACGCGGGCATCGTCTGCGCCAGGAACCTTACAGTGGTGCCGGTCGCGAGCAGGAACAGGACCGCTCGCTGAGGCCAGGGGAAGAGAGGTGTCACGTTCCGGAACCTCGGCAGCACGTGCCAGGCAAGCCCGATCGTGAACATGCCCGCCCATCCGAAGAGCTGCGCCGCCCCGTGGGCCTGGAGATGCGTCAGCCACCAGGAGCCGCGATCGACGCCCAGTGCAGCCACTACCAGAGCCCCCGCTCCGGTGGAGAAGCCCAGCAGGGCGCCGGTCACTAGCGCGACTCGGACGTACGACCGGTATGGCCGCTGCGCAGACCAGACGGTGGCGGCCGGTAGCTTATTCGACTTCAAAGGTTAGATTTCTGACGATCTTCCCGCCGACGGCGACTCGCACGACGTACGGACCCCGGGCATGGTCGCCCAGTGGGAATCGGAATGGGCCCTGTTCGACGGATACTGTCGTGTTCAATACCAGCTTGCCGCCGCCCTTCCTCTCGCCAACGCAGATCGCGATCTGGTTCTTGCCAAGTGATGTAGCCACGATCTCAAGCTGGTCTTGCGCGGCGAACCGGTATTCGGCATCACGCCCGGCCACGCCCGGGCTCCCGTCCGACCTTCGGATCGACATCTCCGAGAATGACGTGGCAAACGCCTCGGGGTCCGCGGTACCGCCACCAAACGGACAGTTCTCGGGCGGACTGAATGACGAACAGCCCATCACGAACGAAACAAGCAACGCGGCTATGGCTAGGCGCATTGCGCTCATGGCTGCAGTGATCCACCGGACGGCGTCTGCCGGGCTACCGAACAGGTGTGGTCCCGTCCCAGAAACGCATTCCGCCATGCCGAAGTCCCCTGCAGGGTGCCATCCTTGACCGTCGGCTCCCGTTCCAGCATCAGAAGCTCATTGCCATCGGCTTTGAGCCGGTAGTAGGCACGCACCCAGATGCAATGGCGCACACCAACCTCGCACATGCCGTTCTTCGTTCCACCGCACGGCCCGTTTCGCTGGTTCTTGGGGCACTGCGACTCGGGGCACAGGAATGCGATCTCGGCGAGTGAGCAGTCTCCACAGTCGCGGCATTCGTACATGGCCGACTTGGCCGCTAGTTCGAAGGCGTGCAGGGTACGCTGGCGGCTCGGGCCCGCGTTCGAATACAGGCGCTGGCCGAGGCGAAAGCCCCTCGTGTTGGGCGTGAATACGTACCGGTGCGCGGCCTTCCCCAGTCGATAGGCGAGTTGTGATCTCTTCTTCCGAAGCGGTCGCTCACGTTCGTCCGAGGAGTTGAGCCCGGTCGCCGGGTCGAGCTCGAAGTAGTAGAAAGCCCTGGTGCGGGTGGGAAGCAGATCGAGGAAAGATCGCCAGTCCGCGCCGGAGTACGAAGCCGCCCTCTTGAGGACGCTCGCCAGTCGGTCGGGCCTGGCGACGCCTGACAGGTACACACCCCGATAACCGAGGCCGCGCGCGACCGCGATCTGGCGAGCTGCGAGTTCCTCGAACCATCCCCCGCCGTGGTCCCGGGATCGGGCTTCCCGTTCGGCACTCGCGGCGAGCTCCGCTGGTAGGGTAACGCCCGGTACGGCGCCTCGGGCCAGCGCAGCAGCGGCCTTCGCGTTGAGAAGCGCAACGCTGGCGATTAGCGGGGTGTCGATGCCCTTGATTCGTGCGTAGCGTGGCAGCTCGTCGAGCTTACGCGCATCGAAGCCGATTTGACTGACCACGAAGCGGGCTCCGGCGCGCAGCTTCATGGCCAGCTTCAGGTACTGGGCGACGGCCTCGCCTTCGATCCACTTGAACGGGTTCACGACCGCGCCCGGATAGAAGTTGGCGCCGGTCCGCGCGTTCATGTCCCGGACCATCTCCAACAGTCCGACCGAGTCGACGTCGAATACCGGCTTCGAGCCTCCCCGGAAGCCGGCCGCCGGGTAGTCGCCCGACACGGCGATCAGGTTTAGGCATCCCGCGTCGGCGGCCTCCAGAAGCCTGGTTTCGAGCCCGTTCCGGCTGACGTCCTTGCAGGAAAGGGTGATCGAGTAGTTGACGTCAGCGCCTGCAAAATGGCGGGCGACGGCCTCTGGTCTCAGACGGGGTCGGCCGCCGGCGCAGTCTGTGAGGCAGATCAGGTCGACCCCTCCGACCGCCGCCAGGTCCAGCGCACGCCTTGCCGACTCGAGCGAACCCCCTTTGCCGGCCAGGCCCGGCTGAACTTCGACCGCGGTGAGGAAGAGGTCAGGCTGCTCGAGTCGCGCGGAGAATCCCGATTTCGCAGCGGGACCTTCCGCACTCGCGACCATTTGCGGCGCTCAACCTCCAACACAAGAGAACACAGCTGCAGACAGAACGAGCCGTGGCCCGGCCTGCGTGGAGCTTACGGAGCGGCCGTCATGGATCCGTGAAATCGCTCTTGTGAGACGTGAGGAAAAAGTGAGGATCCGGTCCGACGGCGCTAGGACCCGGCGGGCTCCCGGTTCTCCTGGAGCCAGCGCCTGAGTACGGCTGCCTCGCCCTCGTTGAGGGAGACTTCGGCCATCTCGCGCACGAGTGCCCACACCGCAGGCGCAATCATCCAGACCTTCACCTTGAGGCCGTCGTCCGTGATCAGGGCGATCAGATCCAGGTTGATGGTTCGCCTGGTGCTGAGCTGGAGGAACCGGGCCATCCTGGCCTCCCTTCGGCCGATTGGCCCGCTTGCCCTGGCCCGTCTCGTCCTGTTCGATCGACATCCTCACGATCGTCTTCAGGTTCTCGGCGCTGGTGCACCGGGGATCGCTCAAGTAGATCTCGTGCCCGGGCCCTATTAGACGTACTTCGCGAGCCATGGCCGGCAAGCGGATTCGCCGCCCGCCGCCGACGTTCTCGCTGACCCCGGTCAGGCCTTCGCCTTGACCTTGATCTTCTTCCCCGCCGTGGCTGGCTTCGCCTGTGGCGTCGGGATCCTGACGGTGAGGACGCCCTTGTCGAACTCGGCGTCTATCTTCTCCGCTTCCGCGCCTTCGGGCAGGGTAATCGACCTGAAGAACTTGCCCCAGCGTCGTTCAGTTCTGCGCGCCGCGCCCTTGCCGTCGGCCGTCTCGCGGTTGCGCGGATCCAGAACGTGGCCGCCGGCAAGGATCACATCGTATTCAGGCAATCGCTTCTCCAGGTCCCAGGTTGTCGTTTGATCCGCTGGCTTCGGCCCGTAGCGCGGTCCGGTGGTTGATCAGGCGGTCGCCTCGCGCAGCTCGGGAGGGAGTAGAAGGTTTCAAAGCACGCCACCTTCCGGGCCCGGTCGATCCGCCTGCCTATCCTAACTGCTTCAGGCTGGAGATCTTCGTCAGCTTCGTGGCGCGTTATCGGGAGCTGCTGACCTCGCCGATCTTGATCGCTGATGGGCGTGCCCGTCCGCCCGCCGTACCGCTCTCCCGGCGTTGAGGGCGCACCCCCTTTCTGGTTAGCAGGTGGTGATAAATTTCGTGCAATCGTTTCCGGATCGCGTTTGCAAGTGGGATGGCCAATGAGGCGAATCGCTGCCGCGTGTATTGTGTTGACCGTCTGTCTGATGGCGGTGCGATGCGCCCCGGCGCAACTTCCCACGCAGGCATTCGCAACGCTCACCCCGACGCCGAACATCGCAGCGACGATCGAGGTTTCACTCACTGCGACGATTTCAGCTCCCCGGGCAGCGACCGCGGCCGCCATCCCGACCAGCCTGCCGTCCCCTGCGGCCATGCCGACCGCTACGGCCACGCCTGCGCCGACTGCGACTCGGACTGCGATACCGACGGCAACTCCAGTGCCGACGCCGACTGCCACCCCGACTGCGATGCCGACGGCAACTCCAATGCCGACGCCGACTGCCACCCCGACTGCGATGCCGACGGCAACTCCAGTGCCGACGCCGACTGCCACCCCGGCGCCAACAATTGGACCTACGCCTAGGCCGACTCCGATACCCACACCCGCGCCAGTTCTGATTACGGACTTCGTCCGCAAGTGGGGAACCCAGGGCTCAGGCGACAGCCAATTCAACGGCCCGCATGACGTCGCGTTCGCGCCCGACGGCAGCGTCTACGTCGCAGACACCTGGAGCAACCGCATCCAGAAGTTCACCGCCTCAGGCGCATTCGTGACCAAGTGGGGCACCGAAGGCTCAGGCGACGGCCAATTCAAAGACCCGTATGGCATCGCGGTCGCGCCCGACGGCAGCGTCTACGTCGCAGACACCTTGAACCACCGCATCCAGAAGTTCACAGCCTCAGGCGCATTCGTCACCAAGTGGGGGACCGAAGGCTCAGGCAACGACCGATTCAACAGCCCGCGTGGCGTCGCGGTCGCGCCCGACGGCAGCGTCTACGTCTCAGACACCTTTAACCACCGCATCCAGAAGTTCACCGCCTCAGGCGCATTCGCCACCAAGTGGGGGACCCAGGGCTCAGGCGACAGCCAATTCGGCTACCCGCGGCGCGTCGCGTTCGCGCCCGACGGCAGCGTCTACGTCGCAGACACCAATAACCACCGCATCCAGAAGTTCACCGCCTCAGGAGTATTCGTGACCACGTGGGGGACCCGAGGCTCAGGCGACGGCCAGTTCAGCTTCCCGAATGACGTCGCGGTCGCGCCCGACGGCAGCGTCTACGTCGCAGACACCGATAACGACCGCGTCCAGAAGTTCACCGCCTCGGGAGTATTCGTCACGAAGTGGGGGGCCGTGGGCTCAGGCGATGGCCAGTTGCGGTGGCCGGCTGGCGTCGGGGTCGCGCCCGACGCCAGCGTCTACGTCGCAGACACCTTGAACTACCGCATCCAGGTGTTCTCAACAACACTTGGAACGACGGCTACGCCGACTCAGATACCCACACCCGCGCCAGTTACGGCTACGCCGACTCAGATACCCACACCCGCGCCAGCTACGGCTACGCCGACTCAGATACCCACACCCACGCCAGTCCTGGCTGCGAAGTTCCTCCTCAAATGGGGAACCGAAGGCTCAGGCGACGGCCAATTCCGCGTCCCGTATGGCGTCGCGGTCGCCCCCGACGGCAGCGTCTACGTTGCAGACCACTCAAACCACCGCATCCAGAAGTTCAGCGCCTCAGGCGCATTCGTGACCAAGTGGGGGACCCAGGGCTCAGGCGACGGCCAATTCCGCGTCCCGAATGGCGTCGCGGTCGCGCCCGACGGCAGCGTTTACGTCGCAGACCGCGATAACTACCGCATCCAGAAGTTCACCGCCTCAGGCGCATTCGTGACCAAGTGGGGGACCCGAGGCTCAGGCGACAGCCAGTTCATATACCCACTTGGCGTCGCGGTCGCGCCCGACGGCAGCGTCTACGTCGCAGACCAATCAAACCACCGCATCCAGAAGTTCGCCGACTCAGGCGCATTCGTGACCAAGTGGGGAACCGAAGGCTCAGGCGACGGCCAATTCCGCCAACCGAATGGCGTCGCGGTCGCGCGGGACGGCAACGTCTACGTCGCAGACCAATCAAACCACCGCATTCAGGTGTTCACCGCCTCGGGAGTATTCGTCACGAAGTGGGGGACCGAAGGCTCAGGCGACGGCCAATTCCGCCTCCCGGGTGGCGTCGCAGTCGCGTACGACCGCAGCGTCTACGTCGCAGGCATGTCGAACAACAGCGTCCAGAAATTCACCGCCTCAGGCGCATTCGTGACCAAGTGGGGGACCCAGGGCTCAGGCGACAGCCAATTCAGCAGCCCCGCGCACGTCGCGGTCGCGCCCGACAGCAGCGTCTACGTCGCAGACGGCCTTAACCACCGCATCCAGGCGTTCTCATTCCCACCTCCGTGACACCGTAACGCACTGCAACGGTAGTACCCCTTCTCATGGCCACGCGAATCCGCCAGGAGTACCCCCGGGTACCGGGGATTTGTGCAAGCCTGCGGCAGCGCCGGAAGGCACCTGGCCACGCACCGCTACGGAAGCCCACGGCTACTTAATGGGCGGCTGTGCCGACCCGGATTCTGCTTCTTCGCCACACACGGGAGCGCAGCTGAAAGCTACGAGCGGGTTGTAACGAGTACTCCGGTGTTCCGTGCGACCGCTAGTGACCCATTAGTGACCAAACGCCCCCGGAGGGCCATACCGTACCGGGGACGATCTGTATCTGGCGTGAATATGGCGCCCCGAGGGTGACTCGAACACCCGACCAAAGGTTTAGGAAACCTCTGCTCTATCCACTGAGCTACCGGGGCGCGAAACGGTCGGCGGCAGAGGGACACCAGATGGTGGAGATGGGGGGGCTCGAACCCCCAACCTCAGCGATGCGAACGCTGCGCTCTCCCAGTTGAGCTACATCCCCGACACGCGGACCACTTGTGAGCGTAGCACCGCGCCATATGCCACGCAACGCGGAAGGCCCGTCCAGGAGCCGCGCGGCACGCGCCCGCGAACCCACGCGCGTCTGCAACTACTGCGGACGCGCGCCATAGCCGTTGCGGCCGTCACCCGGCTGTCCGGCAGGCGGGTGAACCCGGCTGATCTGGTGCTAAAATCCGCCGGGTTCAAAAATGGCACAAATGTGCCCCATTTCTGAGTCCCTGGCCCCCGGCATAGTGACCGGCCGCGGGGCAGGGCTGTTCTTCATAAGGCGGACAAATTGCTAGAGCACTTCCAGGTTCCAGATTCCATCGCGGTGCGGGTCAAACCGGCACACCTCAGGGCGACGATCGAACAGATCTTCATGAAGATGAACGTCCCGAAGACCGAGGCCGTCACCGCGGCGGACGTGCTGATGTTCGCCGACCTCAAGGGCGTCGACACCCACGGCGTCTCGAACATGCTGCGCGCCTATGTACAGGCTTACAACGAGAAGCGCCTGAACCCCAGGCCGAAGCTGAAGATCGTCAAGGAAACCGAAACGACGGCCGTCGTCGACGGCGACAATGGCCTGGGCATCATCACTTGCCCACAGGCGATGGAGATCGCGATCGAGAAGGCCCGCCGCTACGGCATGGGCGCGGTCACGATCAACAACTCCGGTCACGCGGGCGCAGTCGGCTACCACGCGATGATGGCCGCCAAGCAGGACATGATCGGGTGGGCGATGACGGGGGGCGGCAACGCCATGGTTCCGACCTTTGGCGCCGAGGCCAGGCTGGGCACCAACCCCATCGCGTTCGCGGCGCCTGCGTCAAAGGAGCCGTTCTTCCTCTTCGACGCAGCAATGACGACCATCGCCGGCAACAAGATCGGCCTTCTGCGCCGTCTGGGGCGGCCGCTCGAGCCGGGCTGGGTCTCGCTCGCTGACGGGACCCCGGACATGACCGGTGGACAGCAACCGGAGTTCGAGGCCGGATCGGTCCGGATGCAGCTCCCGCTCGGGTCGACACGCGAGCTCGGGTCTCACAAGGGCTACGCCCTGGCCTCGATCGTCGACATCCTGTGCGGGGTGCTGAGCGGGGCGGCTGGATTCGACACGCTCGACCGGAGCCGCCGGGGCCATTTCGTGGCCGCTTACCGCATCGACGCCTTCATCCCGGCCGAACAGTTCAAGCAGACGATGGACGGGTTCCTCGGCACGTTGCGTGCGACCAAGCCCGCGCCCGGTCACGACCGCGTGCTCTATCCGGGGTTGCCCGAGTATGAAACCGAGAAGGTCCGATCCCAGAAAGGGATCCCGCTTCACCCTGAAGTCGTGGAGTGGTTCAAGGGGTCGTGCGCTGAGCTTGGCATTCCGTTCAAGCTGACCAGCAAGTAGGCAACACCCCCGCCGGTCCGCTCAGGAGGGCGCCTTCCGCCAGAAGGGCTTGCGCTGCCGCGCCTTTTCGAGAACCGCCTCGTCGAAAGGAATGAGGTCGAAGCCCCGCGGCTGGAGGGGCCGGCTCTCCCATCCAATCCGCTGATGAACCCTGGAATCCATGTAGTAGACGACGTAGACAAGCTTCAGGAACTGCCCGAACTTCTCGCTCAGCGCGACTTCAACGGTGCGGATCGCTTCGTCCTGTTGTTCGGGTTTGAGCGCCTGGAACCCTCCGGACACGTGGAGGCCCGGATCGAGGGAGAGCGCGTCCAGGACCGCAACCAGAGCCGAACGCATCGCCGCCGAACGGTTCGAAAAGCGCTCCAGGTTCTCGGCGAGACCCAACGAGCCGGCGCCCGGCAAGTCATCGACCGCCGGGATGAGCCGGTCCAGGGCAATCTTGAGCGTGACCATGTCAGCAGGCGTTAGCTGTCCATCTGGGGTTGGCATCAGCCCCGAAACTCCCGTCGTTCTCGAATTATGAAATCCGCGGTGCGCAGGGCCAGGGCCTGGATCGTCGGGGTGGGATTTACGGCAGCGCTGGTTACAAAAGTGCTTCCGTCGACGACGAACAGATTGTCGACGTCGTGGGCACGGCCCCAGCGATCGAGCACGGACGTCTCGGGCCTGGTGCCCATGCGCGCCGTCCCCATCAGATGCCAGCCTCCACCCCTGAGGAGCGGATTCACCATCACGGTGTGCGCCCCAGCTACGTCAAACACCTGGCGAGCCTTGCTGATGCCATGGTCCAGGAGCCGGCGCGTATTCCCGCTGACTTTGTAAGAGACCTTCGGCGACGGGATGCCGTTGGAGTCCTCGAGCTTGTCGTCGAGTGTGACCGCATTGTGGTGTTCCGGGAGGTCCTCGGAAATGACCGCAAGGCTGATCAGCTTCCCGAAACGCCGTTTGAACTCCTGGTGGTGACGCTCGCCCCATGGCACCATATTCCCCGCCCAGCTGACCGCGGTTCCGGCCGGTCCAGGGCTCCGTCCCATCTGGTAGGAGTAGCCGCGAATGAAGTCACGCTTCGGGTCCGTCTCATAGAACTCCTGCGACATGAGGATGTTCCCGAGCGGGCCCTTCCAGGCTTCGGCGAGGTCGGAGAAAGCTCCCACGACGATCGCGTACGGGTGGAACATGAGGTTCTTACCCACGAGTCCGGAGCGGTTGGCGAGCCCGTTGGGATGGGCGCCTGACTGCGAAGCCAACAAGAGCCGAGGTGTGCCGATCCCGTTGCACGCCACGATGACCGCGCGCGCCCGCTGGAGCTGCACCCGGCCGTCCCGGTCGTAGTACGCGGCGCCGGTGCACCGCCCGCGCGAATCGACGGTGATCTCGGAAACGCGGGCTCTCGTCCTGAGCACCGCGCCCAGCTTGATCGCCTTCGGCCAGTATGTGACGTCGGTGCTGCCTTTGGCCCTGGTCGTACACCCGAGACCGTTGGGGCCGCAGTTATTGCACGCGCCCCGACCGTCATACTCGGTCGAATTCACGAAACTATCCGAAGGCCACCAGTGCCATCCGAGCTTGTCGAACGCCTGAGCCATTCGAATCCCCTCAGGCCCCAGGGGCAGCGGAGGCATCGGCCTGGGACTACGGGGCGGGTTCGCAGGGTCGCCGTTGATTCCAGAGCAACCCATCATCACGTCATTCAACTCGTAGTAGGGCGCCAGCTCGTCGTACGACAGCGGCCAGTCGTCAGCCGCGCCGTCGAGCGACTTCACCCGGAAGTCCGATGGATGGAATCGCGGCGTATGGCCCGTCCAGTGGATCGTGCTGCCGCCGACGGCATTGAACATGAACGGGGTTATCGCCGAACCGGTGTCGTTGACGGGGTAATCCTCGGGCCGCCGCCTGACGTTAGGGTCGAAGCTCCAGTCCGTCATGCCCCGGAACTCCCAGTCGAGGTCCCTGGTCACGTACTGCGATGGGTCCATCCAGCTGCCCTGTTCGAGGCAGACCACCTTGAACCCGGCTTCCGCAAGTCGCCATGCGACCGCGCCACCGGACGCCCCGGAACCGATTACTAGTACGTCCGCAATCTCGTTGTCAGGCATATCTCGAGTTGATGTCCCTTGGAGGCCTTACAGACCATCAAGCATGACGAGACAATATAACCCTCGTCATTAGCATGCAAACGAGGAACCGATGCCACAAACCGTCACCGTCCGCAGCCGGGCCAATTACCAGACCCAGGTGATATCGGGGAAGCATCAGCTGCTGGCCGACGAACCGCAAGGTGTCGGAGATGATCTCGGCATGTCCCCAACCCAGCTTCTTCTTGGGGCGATCGGCGCCTGCGCGTCGATCACCCTCAGGATGTACGCCGGCCGCAAAGGGTGGCCGCTCGAACGCGTCGAGGTTACCGTGGAGCTCGAAAGAGAACGAGGGCACGGAGAAGACCGTCCTCGCATCCTTTCAAGGATCAAACTCTTCGGAGACCTGAGTGAAGAGCAGCGGCAACGCTTCGAGTACGTCGCTGCTCGTTGCCCCGTGCGCAAGCTGGTTTCCGATGAGACCGAAATATCGGACGAAGTGGAGCTTGCGAAAACCTAGGCCTCGGCCTGGTGCGGACGCCGACCTCACGAGATCTCGGCAGGGCGCCGCGTCGCCGAGCGGAGCAGTTCAGCTCTGAGCGGAGCGTATTCCGGCCTTTGCAGGCCCGGATCGGAGGCCAGGATTCTCTCGGCCTCCGCCCGCGATACCGCCAGGAGATCCAGGTCGCCCAGGGTAGCCACCTTTAGATCTGCGAAACCGCTCTGCCTGGTGCCTACATAGTCGCCTGGCCCGCGCATTCGAAGGTCGGCATCCGCAAGGTCAAATCCGTCTGAGCTTCGGGCCACGATTCCAAGCCGTTCCTGGGCATCGGCGGACGGTTCGTCAGCCATCAGGAAGCAGTAGCTCTTGAACTCCCCGCGGCCCACACGACCACGCAACTGGTGGAGTTGCGACAGGCCGAACCGGTCGGCGCTCTCGATCATCATGACGGTCGCGTTCTGAATGTCGATACCCACCTCGATCACAGGCGTCGCGACCAGTACCTGCAGGTCTCCGGCCCGGAACCGCTCCATCACCGCCTGCTTCTCAGTCAGCGACATCCGGCCGTGCAACAGCCCCACCCTGAGAAACGACAACTCTGCTGCGGAAAGGCGGCGGTGCTCGTCCACCGCGGCACGGGCCTTCAGCTCCTCTGAAGGGTCGATCAACGGACACACGATGAAGGCCTGCCGACCCGACGCGACCTGGCTTCGAATCAGGTCGTAAGCGGCGGCCCGATCGGCCGCGGCGGTCGCCCAGCGGGTTTCGATTGGGCGGCGGCCGCGCGGGAGCTCACGCAGCGTAGAGAGATCAAGGTCACCGTAGAGCGTCAAGGCCAGGCTGCGCGGGATCGGCGTCGCCGACATCGCCAGCAGATGCGGCTTCAGTCCCTTGTATTTGAGGGCCGCCCTCTGCTCCACGCCGAACCGGTGCTGCTCATCCACGACTGCGAGCGCCAGGCGAGGGATCTCGAGCGCGTCCTGGATCAGTGCGTGCGTGCCGACACATATTTCGATCTCGCCTGCAGCGATCCGTCGCTGTACCGCCGCTTTCACCCTGGCAGGGAGGGCGCCGATGAGCAAGGCGACCCGGATCTCTCGGTCGGCCCCCGGCAACGCGGCCAGCCTGACGGCGTCCGGTTCGCCAAACGCAGCATGCGCCTGGAGCGTGGAGCAGACGTTGAGGAAATGCTGCTCCGCAAGTACTTCGGTTGGCGCCATCAGGGCACCCTGGTAACCCCCGGCTGCGACCGCCAGCATCGCGGACAGCGCAACTACGGTCTTGCCGCTGCCAACTTCACCCTGCAACAACCTGCTCATCGGAACGTCCGACCTGAGTTCCCGCAGGATCTCGGCCAGGGCGGCAGCCTGCCCGGCCGTTAGCTTGAATGGCAGCGACGACAGAAATGCACGCGGCACCTTCTCGTCGAAGGCGACCGGCACGCCCTCGCCCCGCTGGCGCCACTCGAGCCTCCGCTGTTGAACGACCAGCTGGTTCAGGAACAGTTCGTCGAATGCGAGGCGGCGACGGGCCGCCTCGCGGG
>Ga0194120_10000869_pt1 | contig 56355 bp, 57 predicted proteins | sample TA2MahCa65mmetaG_FD_148642 | JGI IMG/M metagenome (GOLD analysis project Ga0194120, IMG submission 148642) | Freshwater microbial communities from Lake Tanganyika, Tanzania - TA2015019 Mahale Deep Cast 65m | ecosystem: Environmental > Aquatic > Freshwater > Lake | place: Tanzania: Lake... | reverse complement strand
GGCAAGGGACTTCGAACGTCATGTCCGAAAAGCCGCCGCCTTCGTCCGCCTCGCCATGATCCGCATCATGCTCAGGCGCCTCGCCGCAACCCATTCACCGTGAATCAAGACTTCTCGGTTGGGCTCTAAGCGCCATGCGCAGCTGGCAAGTCGAAGAAGGAAAAGGCGCGTTCCAATTGACGGCGGCCGAAATCAGTCTTGGCACCTTGGGTCCGCATTCGCTGGCCGGACAGACGCAGCGTTGGTGGCACAAGGACATTCTCGACAGCACATCGCCGCGGCCGGAGGGCTGGAGCAATCAGCTCGATAACGAGATCACGGCGAATTTTTATGGCGACCACTATTGGCGCAGGACCTTGTGCGCCGGCCCCCTCGCAGATCCAAATCGCGACTGCAACGAATACTTCGATGCCATACCGCGCGTCGGCATCGGCATCGGCACCATGCACGACTATGCATCGGTCGGAATGATCGTACGTTTCGGCATCGAGCTCGATCGCGATTGCGGTCCGCCTAAGATACGTCCCGGCATTCAGGGGACGGATTTTCGCCGCTCGACCGATAGCGGCAAACCAGACAACGACTTGCACCTGTATCTCTTCGCGGGCGCGGAGGGGCGTGCCGTGCTGCGAGACGCGACTTTGGATGGCGGGCTGTTTCGCCCCGGACCTGACGTCCAGCATCGCGCAATCGTCGGCGACGGAGAGATGGGACTCGCGATCGGGGGGAGTGGTTTCAGGCTATCGGCTACTTGGGTAAATCGCAGCAAGGAGTTCTATGGCCAACAGGGCCACAACAACTTTGGTGTCGCTACGTTCACTTACACCAAGCGGTTTGGCCCTGCCTCCTAGATCAGGAACGCAAACAATTTTGGCGATGAATCGGCGCAGACGAGTGCCACTTTCGGACAGTGATTCGCCAAAACAGAGAGGCTGAATCCGAGTTCGTAAGGTCGATTGCCCCAAGACCCAATACGCTCGATTCGAGCTGAGCTAAGATGTTGATTTAATGAGACAAAAAATCAATTTGCCGACCTTGTTTGCGGCTGTTTTTCTGCACCGCAGCATGGTAGATTTTGGGATCGATTCTCGACCGGTCCGAAGCCCTTGAACTCCACGCCCGAGGCCCCTCCCGAGCGCGCCATCGCCCCGATCGCGATCGAGGAGGAAATGAAGCGCTCCTACCTCGATTACGCCATGAGCGTGATCGTGGCGCGCGCGCTGCCCGACGCCCGCGACGGCCTCAAGCCGGTCCATCGCCGCATCCTCTACGCCATGCAAGAGGGTGGCTATACCCACGACAAGCCCTACCGCAAATCGGCCCGCATCGTCGGCGATGTGATGGGCAAGTACCATCCCCATGGCGACCAGGCGATCTACGACGCCATGGTGCGCATGGCGCAGGACTTCTCGATGCGCCTGCCGCTGCTCGACGGCCAGGGCAATTTCGGTTCGATGGACGGCGATCCGCCGGCGGCCATGCGCTACACCGAGACCCGGCTGGGCGAGGCGGCCGCGGCACTGCTGTCGGACATCGACAAGGAAACCGTCGATTTTCAGCCCAATTACGACGACTCCACCGTCGAGCCGAGCGTGTTGCCAGCGCGCTTTCCCAACCTGCTGGTCAACGGCGCCGGCGGCATCGCCGTCGGCATGGCGACCAACATCCCGCCGCACAATCTTGGCGAACTGCTCGACGCCTGCCTGGCGCTGATCGACAATCCCGGCATCGATACCGAAGGCCTGATGCGGCTGGTCAAGGGCCCGGATTTCCCGACCGGCGGGCTGATCCTGGATGCCGGCGGAATTCGCCAAGCCTTCGAGACCGGCCGCGGCTCGATCGTGATGCGCGGCCGGGTGGCGTTCGAGGAATTCGGCAAGGATCGGGTCGCCATCGTCGTCTCCGAGGTGCCGTTCCAGGTCAACAAGGCGACCATGGTCGAAAAGATCGCCGAGCTGGTGCGCTCCAAGCGGATCGACGGCATTGCCGAGCTGCGCGACGAAAGCGACCGCCAGGGCGTGCGGGTGGTGATCGAGGTCAAGCGCGAGGCGGCGCCCGAAATCGTCCTCAATCAGCTCTATCGCTACAGCCCGCTCGAGACCTCGTTCGGCGTCAACATGCTGGCGCTGAACGGCCGGCGGCCCGAGCTGATGGGGCTCAAGGCGCTGCTCGAGGCCTTCCTCGCCTTTCGCGAGGAGGTCATCGCCCGCCGCACGCGATTCGAGCTGCGCAAGGCGCGCGAACGCGCCCACGTGCTGGTGGGCCTCGCCATCGCGGTCGCCAACATCGATGCCGTGGTGGCGCTGATCCGCAAGGCCAAGGACCCGCAGGCGGCGCGCGATGCGCTGATGGGGCGCGATTGGCCGGCAGCCGACATCGCGCCCTTGGTGGCGCTGATCGACGACCCCGACCACTCCGTCAAATCGGGCACTTACCGCCTGTCCGAAGCCCAGGCCCGCGCCATTCTCGATCTTCGCCTGCAGCGGCTGACCGGACTCGAGCGCGACAAGATTGCCGACGAATTGCGCGAACTGGCCAAGGCGATCGGCGAGTATCTCGAAATCCTGCGCTCTCGTGCCAAGCTGCTGGGCGTCCTCAAGACCGAGCTTGGCGAGATGCGGGCCCAATTCGCCACGCCGCGGCGGACCGAGATCGTCGCCGGCGGCGGCGCCGACGTCGCCGACGAAGATCTGATCCAGCGCGAGGACATGGTGGTGACGGTCAGCCATGCCGGCTACATCAAGCGCGTGCCGCTGTCCAAGTATCGCGCCCAGAAACGCGGCGGCCGCGGCCGCAGCGGCATGGCGACGCGCGAGGAGGATTTCGTCACCCGGCTGTTCGTGGCCTCGACCCACCAGCCGGTGCTGTTCTTCACCACCGCCGGCCGGGTGTTCAAGCTCAAGGTCCATCGCCTGCCGCTGGCCGAACCGGCCGCGCGCGGCAAGCCGATGATCAATCTTTTGCCGCTGACCGGCGGCGAGACCATCGCCGCGGTCGTGCCGCTGCCCGAGGACGAAGCCGAATGGGCCAAGCTGCAGGCCATGTTCGCCACCGCCCAGGGCAATGTTCGGCGCAACGAATTGGCCGATTTCGCCAACGTCATGCAGTCGGGCAAGACTGCGATCCGCCTCGAGGAGGGCGACCGATTGGTCGGCGTGCAGATCTGCGCCGACGGCCAAGACGTGCTGTTGGCCTCGCGCGCGGGCAAGTGCATCCGCTTCCCGGTCGACGAGGTGCGCGTATTCAAAAGCCGTACCTCGGACGGCGTCCGCGGCATGCGCTTGGCCGAGCGTGACGAGGTGATCTCGCTCTCGATCCTGACCCATGTCGATGCGGAGGCCAGCGAACGCCATCAATACCTGCGCTGGTCGGCCGAACGCCGCCGGGTCGAGGAAGGCGGCGAAGACGAGGCGCCGACGCCGGTCGACGCCGAGGAGGCGGCTGCCGACGACGCTCAGGTCATAGGCGCCGAACGTATCGCCGAACTGGCCAAGCACGAGCAGTTCGTCCTTACCGTCACCCGCAACGGCTTCGGCAAGCGCAGCTCGGCTTACGAATATCGCATCACCGGCCGCGGCGGTTCCGGCATCATCAACATTGAAACTTCGGGCAAGGCCGGCCCGGTCGCCGGCGCGTTTCCCGTCGCCGCCGGCGATCAGATCATGCTGGTGTCGGACGCCGGCCAGGTGATGCGCTGCCCGGTCGAGGACATCCGCATTGCCCGCCGCGGCACCCAGGGCGTAATCTTGTTCAAGACCGGCGAGGGCGAAGCCGTGGTCTCGGTCGCCCATCTGCCCGAGGATTCCGGCGCCGGCAACGGCCACGCCGGGTAGGGGGAAGGAATGCCCAAGAAGAACCGCCGCATCGCGCTCTATCCCGGCACCTTCGATCCGATCACCAACGGCCATCTCGACATCATCCAGCGCGCCACCATGCTGTGCGATCACCTGGTGGTGGCGATCGCACGCAACCCAGACAAGCACCCCTTGCTGTCGCTCGAACAACGGGTGCGGCTGGTGACGCTGGAAGTCGAGCCGTTCAACAACGGCGTCGGCGGCGGTGCCACGGTCGAGGTGCGGCCGTTCGACAGCCTGCTGATGCACTTCGCGATCGAATGCGGCGCCAGCATGATCGTGCGCGGCCTGCGCGCGGTATCAGATTTCGAGTACGAATTTCAAATGGCCGGGATGAACCACCGGCTCAACGACAAGATCGAAACCGTGTTTTTGATGGCCTCGGAAAGCCAGCACTTCATCGCTTCGAGCCTGGTCAAGGTGATCGCCCGGCATGACGGCGACGTCACCAGCTTCGTGCCGGCTCGGGTCAAGCGCGAATTGGTGCTGCAGGTCGACCGCGAGCGCAAGGCGGCGCGCGCCAAGGGTTGAGGGACAGGATGAATCGACGCCAATGGATGGCCGGGGCGATCGCCGCCGGCGCGATGCCGGGAGGGACCGTGAACGCCCAGGACAAGGAAAGCCAGCTCTATCTCGAGCTGAAGGATGGCCGCGTCGTGATCGACCTGCGGCCGGATCTGGCGCCCAATCATGTCGCGCGCATCAAGGAACTGACGCGCGAGAAATTCTACGACGGCCTTGCCTTCCACCGCGTCATCGAGGGTTTCATGGCCCAGACCGGCGATCCGCGCGGCGATGGTACCGGCGGCTCGGGTCGCAAGCTGCGGGCCGAATTCAGCCGCGAGCCGCATACCCGCGGCACGCTGTCGATGGCGCGCGCGCAAAGCCCGGATTCGGCCGACAGCCAGTTCTTCATCTGCTTCCAAGCCGCATCCTATCTGGATGGGCAATACACGGTCTGGGGCAAGGTGCGCTCGGGCATGGAACACGTCGACAAGATCAAGCGCGGCAGCCAGTCGCAGAACGGTCGCGTCAGCGATCCCGACAAGATCGTCACCCTGCGCGTCGCCGCCGACGTGCCGGATTGATCGCCCGCACGCCGCGCCTCGAGGATTTCGACTACGCGCTGCCGGCCGAGCGCATCGCGCTGCGCCCGGCACGCCCGCGCGACGCGGCACGGCTGCTGGTGGTCGGTGACGGAATGCGGGATCGCACCGTCGCCGACCTGGCCGAGTTGGCACGGCCGGGCGATCTGTGGGTGGTCAACGACACCAAGGTGATCCCGGCGCGCCTCGCGGGTCGGCGCGGCGCGGCGCGGATCGAAGCGACGCTGCTTGCGCCGATCGGCCCCGATCGCTGGTCAGCCTTGGCACGCCCGGGCAAGAGACTAAAGACCGGACAGATCGTCGTGTTCGACGGTTTCGAGGCGCGGGTGGTCGAGAAGCGCGCCGGCGGGGAAGTCGTGCTGGCTTTCGACCGCACAGGGTCGGAATTGACCAAGGCGATCGAGCGCGCAGGCGAGATGCCGCTGCCTCCCTATATCGCCAGCAAGAGGCCTGCCGACGTCGCCGACCGCGACGATTATCAGACTCTGTTCGCGCGGCACCCAGGAGCGGTGGCCGCGCCGACTGCCGGGCTGCATTTCACGCCTCGGCTCAAATCGGCGATCGAACGGCAAGGGGCGCGACTCGCCGAAGTCACTTTGCATGTCGGTGCCGGGACTTTCCTTCCGGTCAAGAGCGAAGACCTCGCTGGCCACAAGCTGCATGCCGAGCGCTTTGCCATTTCGCCGGAGACCGCGGCCGCGGTTCGGGCCGCAAAAGCCGGCGGCGGGCGAGTCGTAGCGGTCGGGACGACAGTGCTGCGCGCCTTGGAAAGCGCGGTCGATGGCGCGGGCAGCGTGGTCGCCGGAGCGGGGGATACAGCGCTGTTCGTGAGGCCGGGTTTTTCCTTCAAGGTGGTCGATCGCTTGGTTACCAATTTCCATCTGCCGCGCTCGACGCTGTTGATGCTGGTTGCGGCCTTCGCCGGGCGCGAACGCATCCTCGCCGCCTATGCGCATGCCCTCGAACGCGGCTATCGTTTCTATTCGTATGGCGATGCCTGTTGGTTGGAGCCGGAATGGAATTCGGGCTGACGATCGAGACGCAGTCGGGCGCCGCACGGGCCGGCTGGCTGACCACGCGGCGCGGCCGGGTGGCGACGCCGGCTTTCATGCCGGTCGGTACCGCGGCTACAGTCAAGGCCATGACGCCCCAAATGCTGCGCCAGACCGGCGCCGGCATCGTGCTCGCCAACACCTATCACCTGATGCTGCGGCCTGGCTCCGAACGCCTGTCGCGGCTGGGCGGCATTCATCGCTTCATGAACTGGCCGGGTGCGGTGCTGACCGATTCCGGCGGCTATCAAGTCATGTCTTTGGCCAAGCTTCGCCATATCGACGACGACGGGGTGACGTTCGCCTCGCATCTCGACGGCAGCCGCCATCGGTTGACGCCCGAGCGCTGCATGGAGCTGCAGCACCAGATCGGTTCGGACATCGTCATGCAGCTGGACGAATGCTCGGCCTTGCCGGCACCACAGCCCGAGATCGAACGCGCGGTCGCGCGTTCGCTGGCCTGGGCCCAGCGCTGTCAGGCCGCGCTTGCGCCTGAACCTGGTCGCGCGCTGTTCGGCATCGTCCAGGGTGGGACCGATCGTGGCCTTCGCGCCCGCTCGGCGCGTGGCTTGGTCGGGCTCGGCTTTGCGGGCTACGCGGTCGGCGGCCTCGCCGTCGGCGAGAGTCAGGCCGAGATGTTCGAAGTGCTGGACGACACGGTGCCGCATTTGCCGCCGGAACGGCCGCGTTATCTGATGGGAGTCGGCAAGCCCGGCGACATCGTCGGCGCGGTGGCGCGCGGCATCGACATGTTCGATTGCGTGCTGCCGACCCGCTCCGGCCGCAATGGCCAGGCCTTCACCAGCCGGGGTACGCTCAATCTCAAGAACGCCCGTCACGCCGAGGACTCCCGGCCGCTCGATCCGACGATCGACTGCCCTGCCAGCCACGACTACAGCCGCGCCTATCTTCACCACCTGGTCAAGTCGGGCGAGATCCTAGGCGCCATGCTGCTGACTTGGCACAATCTGGCCTACTATCAGACGCTGATGCGCTCCTTGCGGATGGCCGTGGTCGAGGGACGGTTGGCGGAGTTCGCCGCCGGATTCCAGACCAACCAATCCGAAGAAGAGCGTTAGTCCGGGCTAGCTTGTGCCGATCAGGCTTGGGCGCGCTGTCGCGGCGACTCGCCGGTCACGGTCCGCACTAGGCGTAGGCGTTCGATCCAATAGCCGGCGCGCGCCGCACCACCTACCAGCCAGTCGTCGTCGCCGGCGACATCGACTTGGATTTCGGTGCAGCCGAGCCGTTTGGCGAACTCGTCCAGGCGCTCGAGAAAGCCGAGCATGGCGGCGCGGCGATAGACCGAATCGCCGACGCCCAGCCAGTCGATGCAAAGTCGGCGCTGGGTAGCAGGTGCCGGCGCGACCGCCAGACGGTAGCGGCAAACGCCACGCAAGAAACCGTCTTTGGTCTGGATGGCCAGTATTCCGCCGTCGGCCGAGGCGATGCGCGAGGCCGACTCGGCGCGCCAGCGCGCCGCTTCCTCCGGCGAGGAAATGGCTTCAACCAGCGGAATTGCGCGCGCCAACTCGTCCAACCGCAACTCGATCAACTCAAGAGCATCGTGCATGCGACGTTATTATCCATGTCGACAAGAGGGATTTTGATGCAAATCAAAACCCGTTGACCCCGCCGCCAAATGGGCGTTAGCTGGAACAAAAGGCGCATCCGCATGCGGAACTGCAATCTTCATGACGTACCCAGCTTGGTCGATTGTAGGCATTGCGCCTCGCGCGCCTTGGCGGTGTGCAATGCCATCGACGATGCGCACATCGATGCGCTCGAATCGATCATCACGCCGATTTGTCGCAAGGCCGGCCAGATCATTTTCGAGGAGGGCGATCGGGTCGATCATGTCTTCAACATCACCGCCGGGGTGCTGAAGACTTTCAAGATGCTGCCCGATGGCCGACGCCAGATCACCGGCTTCCTGATGACCGCGGATATCCTGGGTTTGGCGGGACGCGAAGGATTTGCCTACGGTGCCGAGGCGATCAACGAAGTCCATCTGTGCAAGATCGCGCGGCGCGATTTCGATGGCCTGATGCGGCGCTATCCCGAACTCGAGCACCGCATGCTGGCGGTGGCGCGCGACGAGTTGGCGGCAGCCCAAGAGCAGATCCTGTTGCTCGGCCGTAAGCGCGCCGACGAGCGCGTGGCTTCGTTCCTGCTCGGGCTGTCCAAGCGCGCGCCCCAACGCCGCCTGCTGTCGGATCGGCTCGATCTGGTGATGACCCGGGCCGATATCGCCGATTTCCTCGGCCTGACGCTGGAAACCGTCAGCCGGGTATTCGGTCAGTTCAAGAAGCAGGGCCTGATCGCCTTGGCCGGGCCGCATGAAGTGCAGCTCAAAAACATCCCGCGTTTGCGCGAACTGGCCGGCGGCGAGACCGAGCCGGCTTGAGCGTCCGAGCTACGCTTGATCCTTTCTAACGCCACTGTTCTGGATGTCGTCGCCGGCGGGCTCGTGCCGGACCGCCATGTCCGCGTCGTCGACGGAAAAATTGCGGAAATCGCCGACCGGCATCTAAAGCCGGTTCGCGACGAGCCGGTCATCGACTTGCGCGGGCGCACGCTGATGCCCGGACTGATCGACTGCCATGTTCATGTCACCGCAGCGACGGCCGATCTCGGCGCCATGCGGCACTGGGCGCCCAGCTACGTCACCGCGCAGGCGGCGGGCATCATGCGAGGCATGCTCGAACGCGGCTTCACCACCGTGCGCGATGTCGGCGGTGCCGATTTCGGCTTGGCACGGGCGGTGGCCGAGGGCGCATTGGTCGGACCGCGGCTCTTGTTTTGCGGCAAGGCGATCAGCCAGACCGGCGGGCACGGCGACGCCCGCCAGGCCGGCGAACATGCGGTCGAGAATTGCGGTTGCTGCGCGGGATTGGGTTGGATCGCCGACGGCGTGACCGAAGTGCGCAAGGCGGCGCGCGAGCAAATTCGTACCGGCGCCCATCACATCAAGATCATGGCTTCGGGCGGGGTGGCGTCTCCGACCGATCGCATTTCCAATTTGCAGTATTCGGTCGACGAAATCGCGGCGCTGGTCGACGAAGCTGAGGCAGCCGGAATATACGTCGCGGCACATGCCTATACCGCTCGTTCAGTTTCGCGCGCGCTGGAAGGCGGCGTAAGGACCATCGAACACGGCAACTTGATCGACCAAAGCAATGTCGCCCAGTTCAAGCGTCGCGATGCCTTCCTGGTGCCGACGCTGGTGACTTACGATTCGTTGGCGCGCGACGGCTTGGCTGCGGGTTTGCCGCGCGATTCCCATGCCAAGCTCTCGGAAGTGCTCGAGGCCGGCCGCAAGGCCCTGGAAATGGCCCATCGGGGCGGGGTCAAGCTGGCCTTCGGTTCGGATCTTCTGGGCAGCATGCACAAGGATCAGTTGCGCGAGTTCGCCATTCGCGGCGAGATCCAGCCACCGATCGAGGTGATCCGCGCCGCCACGGCCAATGCCGCGGCGCTGCTGCGGCGGGAAGGCGAAATCGGCATCGTGGCAGAGGGGGCGCGGGCCGATCTGCTGGTGGTCGACGGCGATCCCTTGCGCGATCTCGGCGTATTGCAGTCGCCCGAGAAGTGCCTCGCGGCGATCGTCAAGGAAGGTGCCTTTGTCACGAACCGCCTCGGTTAGCGACCGGCGTTTCCTGGCCCAGGCCGTGGCCACGGCCAGGCGCGGCATCGACCGCGGCGAGGGCGGTCCATTCGGCGCGGTCGTGGTCAAGGCCGGGCGGGTGATCGGCCGCGGCCATAACCGTGTGATACTCGGCAACGATCCGACGGCGCATGCCGAGATGGTCGCGATCCGCGACGCTTGCCGGCGACTGAAAGGCTTCGATTTGCGTGGCGCCGCGCTGTATTCGACCTGTGAACCCTGTCCGATGTGTTTCGGTGCGATCCTGTGGGCCCGGCTGGACCGGCTGGTTTTCGGCTCGTCCCGGCACGATGCCGCCGCCGCCGGTTTCGACGACGGAGCTTTTTGGCGCGCGGTACAACGCTTCCCACGGCGTCCGCCGATCGTCGTAAAGTCGGTTCTGCACTCGGATTCGCGCGCGCTCTACCGCCGCTGGCATGACAAGCCCGACCGCGTGCCATATTGACCCAGGCCGTGTTATAGGGGGCCTCGTCCAAAAGGTATTGGAGAGACTCGGTGCTGGTTTCGGTGGTTTGTCCGTTCTTCAACGAGGAGGCGTTGATCGCGACCACGGTCGAAGGTTGCATCCAGCGCCTGCGCGGCGATTTCACCGATTGGGAACTGGTATTGGTCAACGACGGATCGACCGATCGATCGCTCGAATTGCTGCTGTCCAAGCTCGACCAGATCGGAGAACCGCGAGTTCGGGTCCTCAGTTACCCGCGCAATCGCGGGCGCGGGCGCGCCCTCAAGACCGGCATCGAGTCCGCGCGCGGGGAGATCGTTGTCACCACCGAAGTCGATGGATCCTGGGGCGGCGACATCGTCAAGCGGCTGGCGGCACGACTCGATGACGATCCTTCGCTTGGATTTGTCGTCGCCTCGCCGCATATGACGGGCGGGGGATTCGGCAATGTCCCGATGTCGCGCGTGCTGTTGACCCGCTGGGGCAATCGATTCCTGAAATTTTTCATGGCCACCGGATTCTCGATGCAGACCGGCATGACGCGCGGCTATCGGCGCGAGGTGATTCAACCCCTGTCGACCTTCGAGGACGGCAAGGAATTCCATCTTGAAGTTTTGCTGAAGCTTTTGCTGCTTGGCTTCAAGGGGGCCGAAATTCCGGCGACGTTGACTTGGCCCGCGCATAAGACCGGCCAACCCAAACGCAAGTCGTCAACCCGCATCTGGCGGACGGCATTGTCGCATCTCAAATACGTGTTCTTCGGCAATCCGCACCATTACTTCGTCTTCGCCGCCTTGGTCGCCGCAATCCTGGCAACGCTGTTTTTCGTCGGCGCCGTGGTCAACCTGTTGACCGGTGGCGTGGCGGCGTTTTACGCCATCGTCAGCGGATTGCTGGGACTGGGGGCATTCCTCTTGCTGGGCTTTGCGGCCATCTTCAGCCAATTCAAGGAAGCCTATCGCCTGCAGGTGGCTGCGGCCTATCGCCGCGACGTCTTGGCAGTAGCGGAGGTGACCACAGCATTTCCTCGTCAGTCGACCCGATAGTCGAGCGATGTGCGGCATAGCGGGGGTTGCAGGTTTTGCCGCGTCCGGATTGGTCGAGCGCATGCTGGACACCATCCGGCATCGAGGCCCGGACGATCATGGCACAGTGGCGCTGAACGACGCCGCCATGTGCCTGGGAATGCGACGGCTGTCGATCATCGATCTGGCCGGCGGACATCAGCCGATGTCGGCCGCAGATGATCGGGTTCACCTCGTCCACAATGGCGAGATCTACAATTACCGCGAACTGAGGACGGAATTGGAAGGCCTCGGTCACCGCTTCTCGACCCAATCCGACACTGAAGTGGCCTTGGCGGCCTATTTGGCATGGGGCGAGGAGGCGTGGCCGCGACTGCGTGGCATGTTCGCGCTTGCGATCGTCGATCGGCGCCGGCACCCCGCAAGGCTGCTGCTGGTGCGCGATCACGTCGGCATCAAGCCGCTTTACTACGTCGCACGCGGTGGCCGGTTCGCGTTCGCCTCCGAAATCAAAGCGCTGACCTGCTGGAAGGAATGGCCGCGCGACGTGGCTCCCGGCGCGATCTGGAACTATCTTACGTTGCGCTATGTTCCTGGACCGGATTGCTTGCTGTCGGCCGTGCGCAAATTGCAGGCTGGCCACCAACTCGAGTGGTGCCAGGGACAATTGCGATTTTCGCAATGGTGGCGACCGCCGTCGGCGTCGATCCAGGAAAAGGACATCGACGATCATTCTGCGATCGAGCGTTTTGGCCACGCCATGCGGCAGTCGATCCGGCGGCACATGGTGGCCGATGTCCCGATCGGGCTCTATCTCTCCAGCGGCATCGATTCCAGTGCCTTGGCCGCGCTGATGGCCGAGACCGGGGCGCAGAAGCTGCGTACGTTGTCGATCGGTTTCGCCGACGGCTCGCGTGAGGAGGTCGATCAAGCCGCCACCACGGCTCGGCTGTTGGGCGCCGAACATCACGAATTGCAGTGCCGGGCTGAAGATTTCGCCGGACTCTCCGATATCGTCTGGCACTTGGACCAGCCGATCGGAGATCCGATCGTGGTGCCGACCTATGAACTGTCGCGGCAGGCCCGGCGCGACGTCAAGGTGGTATTGAGCGGGGTAGGCGGGGACGAGTTGCTGGGCGGCTATCTCTTTCAGCGCAAGTTGGTCTCGGCGGCCGGATTGAAGCGGCTGGTGCCGAATTGGCTGTGGCGCGTCGGCAGCACGATATTCGATTTGCTGCCCGAGCGCGTTCTCGATCGGGGTTTCGATTATCCCGGTCGCCTGGGGGTCGAAGGTCGTCGTAAGCTGGCGCGATTTATCGCCGGTTTTGGTGAACGCGCCACCGGCGACGATCTCCGGCGATTGACCTCGCAATACGATCCCGAAGACTTTGCCGCTCTCGGTTCTCCGCTTTCGCCTCTGCTGACCGCCCAAGCTTGGCCGCCAATGACCGGCCAGGGCTCGACCTTGCAAAGCCTGGTCGAGATGCTTTACCGGGATTGGCTGCCCGACTTGATGCTGACTCAATTCGACAAGCTGACGATGGCGCATTCGGTCGAAGGCCGCGTGCCCTATCTCGATCCGGATCTGATCGCGACGTCCGCCGGCTTGCCCGACCGCCACAAGCTGCGCGGAAGCGAGAACAAATGGGTCCTGCGCGCGCTCGGACGTGACCTCTTGCCAACCGCGGTCACCGAGGGCGCCAAGCGCGCCTTTTACATGCCGATCGACCGCTACATCGCCTCGCCGCGCGTGGCGGAGTTGTTCCGCTACGCGCTCGACCCGGCACGGCTGCGTCGCCGCGGCCTGGTGCGCGAGGACCTCCACGCAAGATTGGTCGAAGCGCCGGCGGCCGACGGCTTCCTTGCGCTCAAGCGCGCCTTTTCCGTGGTCATGCTCGAATTGTGGTTCGATCGGTTCGCGCCGGAGGCGAGTTGGTCGTGACCGTGCCCGGCGCTCCCTATTTGCCTGCGGCCGAGCACGAGTTCGGCCGAGCGCTTTCGCTGCTGGACATGGAGCCGGGATCGGGTTCGCGCGGCAGTTTCGACCGCACCTGGTGGGGCTGGAAATTCACGGATTTTTCTGCCAGCCGATTGCAGGAGGGGGCGTTCACATTGGCTTGGTTGCTGACCAGCCCGCTGGCGCCGCCCCGGTTTCGCGATCACCCGCGCCTGATCGACGCCTTGACTGATGCGGCTCTCTTTTGGACTCGCTTGCAACATGATGACGGCTCGTTCGACGAGGCTTATCCGTTCGAACGCAGCTTGGCGGCAACGGCTTTCGGCACGTTCTATGTCGGCTTGGCGATCGAGCGGGCCGGAACGCGATTGCCCACCGACGCACGCGAGTCGGTCCAGCGCGCCCTTGCCAAAGCCGGGCGTTGGCTCGCCGCCAATGGCGAATACCACGGCGTGCTGTCGAATCATCTTGCCGCTGCTGCGGCCGCGCTGCAGATTGCTTGCGACGTCACGGGCGACAGGAGTTTTCTCGCCGCGCGCGATCGCTATCTCGACATCATTCGCGCTCATGCCGATCCGGAAGAAGGCTGGATGCGCGAATATGGCGGCGCCGACCCTGGCTATCAGAGCTGCGGCCTGTTTTATTTGGCGGAGATTTGGCGGCGCACGAAAGACCCTCAGCTGCTCGACGATCTCAAGCGGTCCTGCGGCTTCCTCGCCTGGTTCGCGCATCCCGACGGCACCATGGGCGGCGAGTACGCCAGCCGTGGCACAAAATTCGCCTGGCCGGCCGGCTTCGAGATCTTGGCTCAGGTCTGCGACGATGCGGCCGCGGTTGCCGCGCATTTGCGGACTTGCGCGGCAAGCCGACGCGGCATTGGCCCATCGGTAGCGGATACTTGGAATTATTTTCCGCTCCTCAACAATGCGCTCATTGCCGCCGAAGCCGCGTCGGTTCTGGCTGACGCGCCTGCCCTGCCGTGGCAGCCGAATGCGGTTCGCCGACTCTTTCCACGGGCTGGGCTATTGGTCCATCGTCATGACGATAGACTAGTGGCGGTCGGTCTAAATCTTGGTGGAGCGCTAAAAGTTTGGCGTCTGCCTGGGGGCCAACTGAACTACGAAGACTGTGGATACAATGTGGGCCAAGCCACCACTCAGTCAGACTCGAAGTGGCATCAAGTCGATCCCGCCACTTTCCAAGTCGATGCACCTTTGGCCCGCTTGCCGGATCTGCGCATGGCCCCTTGGCGCTTTCTGGCTTTTCGGGCCTTTATGTTGACCATAGGACGATTTCCGACAGTAGCGCGATCGATCAAAGCGCTCTTGGTCAAGGTCCTGATCGGGCGCCGCCCGCTCGAGAACGGCCGTCTATCGCGCCGCATAACTTTTCTGCCAGATCAGTCGATCTTGATCGAAGATGAATTGTTTGGCATTGCCCAAGCACCGACGGCAGTCGCGAGACAAGTACCAGTCCACATGGGCTCGGCGCGCTACGCCGACGCCGAAAACTGGCTCGTATCGTGCCCAACCCCTAAGACCCCAATGGGCGACGGCTCGGGACAGTGGCGTCGATCGACATTGATCGGTACTGGCGCAACGTCATGACATGGTTTCGCATGCTACGGGGAATTTCGGTAGCGGCTTGGACGACCCTGCTGATTGTTTCCTGGTTCTATTCGCAAACCTCGACCGACGAACAAGCTTATGCCTATCAGGCCGCCGAGATTGCTCGAGGCCGTTGGCCAGTGATCGACATGTTCACCATGCATATGCCGTGGACCTATTTGCCATACGCAGCGATCTACAAGCTTCTCGGCGTGACGATCGAATCAGGACGACTGTTTTCAGTCCTCTCGATCCTTGCGACAGTCGGAATGACCTGCGCAATGACTTTCAAAAAGACCGATTCAAGGGGCGCGTTTTGGGCCTTCCTTCTTCTTGGGTTTTCTCCCTTTTGGGTTGACACCAATATCGAGGTCCGCCACAGCGCTCCCGCAAATCTAGGGCTGGTTGGGGCGGTTTTCGTCTTGAGCATGGCGCGCCAAAAATGGTGGGCGTTGTGTCTCGCCGGCTTTCTGCTTGGAATTGCGGTGAATTCCCGCGTCGTATTGGCCCCGGCCGCGACCCTGATTGCATTGGCCGCCTGGTGGGCGCCGCCAAACGGGGAATCGCGAAGCCCGCTCATAGCATTCTTAGCGTTCGTAGCCGCAGGCGGTCTGTTGGCGTCAATACCCAGTCTCTGGATTCTATATGTCGATTACGAGGCGTTTTACTTCAATTACATCGGTGCCCGAACTCTCTTCATGACCGGCAGCGACAATCCGTGGACCACAAAGCCTACGCCGATGTTCCTGGTGACGGCGTGGATTCAGTTTTGGGGCCTTATGCGGGTGAACTATTTCAATTTCGCTTTGCTGCTGCCGGCGGCGTTTGCATTGGTGTGCATTGCTTTGAGCGACAACCGTGGTCGCCTTGCCCCCTGGAAATCCGTAGCGGGTCACGGCGAAGACGCGATACTTTGGGCCGCTATCGGGGGAACTCTGATCAGTTATGGTTTTGCCGACATGATCGTCGTGCATTACGTACATCATATCGCGCCGTTTCTGGTCATTGTTGGAATCAGTTGGTGGCATAGGGCCCGAACCGAGCATCGGTCCAGGCGATCGGCGGCCGCCATGTCGGCGGTGCTTACCGCCGCGGTGTTTGGGGGAGGCGTCGAGGCAGCGGCAAATCCGGCGACGGATACTGTGTTTCGCAACTTCCACGGTCTCAAGCGCGTCGAAGACAATACCCGGCTTGCGTGCTGGCTGCGAGACAACATACCCGCGGACTGGATCGTTTTCACCTATCAGCCGCTACCGCTGGCGATGTCGGGTCACAAAGTGCCCTTGGGCATGGAACAGGGCGTAGGCGGAGCATCGATTTTTCTGGTTTCGCCGCGTTCCGAATCCTACGCCAGTCGTTATCGCCATGTTTCCTTCGGCACTCTCTTGCCTGACCTTGCCGAAGGCCGCATCGCGCTGATCATTCAGGATTACGAGATCCAGCCCAATTTGTGGCCCAATCCTGAAACTCGGCGGAACGTCGCTCAGGTGGCCGAGTACATGCGGCTTCATTACTCACCGGTTCCGTACACGCGTCTCCCACCTTTGCTCCAAGAGGAACGACCTATCTTGCTCCACCATTCGGTCAGCCATTACCGGTTCGACCAATTGTCGCGTCCCGATGTGGTCCGAGGGGCTCCTCCCGGCGAAATCAGACGGCTTCTCGGACAGGGGCGTACATTGGCAGCCATCGTAGCCCTGTTGGCCGATGTACAAGTGCTGACAGCCGATCTTCCAAGAGATCTTGTGCGCTCAGCGCGGCGGATTGGCGGAGGTTTGGACTGCAACGGACTAAAGTCGTCTTGATTGCGTAGCGGCAAATCGGAGCAGGCATTGGACGATGCGCTCCGCGGCTCGCCCGTCCCACAACTCGGGACGGCGATGGACGCGGCGCAATTCGGTCAAGCTCTCGTCGAGAGCAGACAGGATCAACTTCGGTTCGCGGCCGACGACGCGGTTGGAACCGTGCGAAACCGTGGCCGGCCGTTCGGTGTTGTCGCGCAGCGTCAGGCAAGGAACGCCCAGTGCCGTGGTTTCCTCTTGGACTCCGCCCGAATCCGTGAGGACTATCCGTGCCATGTCCATCAACTTGAGAAACTCGAAATAGCCCAGCGGCGGCATGAGCAGAATCCGCCCGTAGCCAAAGCCCTCGCTGAACTCCGAAGTCGCAATCTCTGCCAAGCGCGCACGCGTCCGCGGATGGCATGGGAACACCAACGGCAAGCGCTTGGCGGCCCCCATCAGTACCGAGGTTATGCGAGCCAAGTCGGTATCACTGTCGACATTGGACGGCCGATGCAACGTGATCAAAGCGAAATCGCCCGCGATCCCGTGACGTCGGTCAATATCCGACCGTCTGGCGGCGTCGATATGAGTCGTCAGACTGTCGATCATGGTATTGCCTACCAAGGCAATCCGCCGCTCCTCGACGCCCTCGCGACGTAGATTGTCGACCCCGCTTGCCTCGGACGCGAATAGCAGGTCGGAAATCGCATCGGTTGCCCGGCGATTGATTTCCTCCGGCATGCTCGAATCGTGGCTGCGCAACCCCGCCTCAACATGGGCGACGGGGATTCCGAGCTTGCGCGCGGCCAACGCCGCCGCCAGGGTCGAATTGACGTCACCTGCGACGACCACCAGGTCGATCCGCCGCTGGCTCAAAAAGCGCTCGCAACCGATCATGACAGCAGCGGTTTGCTCGGCGTGGCTGCCGGAACCGACGCCAAGATTGACCTCAGGCGGGGGCAGGCCGAGCTGTTCGAAGAACAGATCCGACATGGCACGATCGTAATGCTGACCGGTATGAATCAATTTCATTTCGAATCTCGGCCTCAACCCGGCCGCATTATGCTTCTGCAAAGCGGCCAAGATCGGAGCGACCTTCATGAAATTGGGACGCGCCCCGACCACAAAAACAATTTCAATAGTCTGGTTCAAACCAATGCCTCCGATCGAGTCCCGACTTCGCCGCCACCGGCACCGCCGGATCGCCGCATGCCGCGCCGCCAAAGCTGGCGGATGGGGTGGGATTCGAACCCACGAGACCCACGAGGAGTCTGCCGGTTTTCAAGACCGGTGCCTTAAACCGCTCAGCCACCCATCCGCACCGGCTACAGATAGCCAAAGCACAAGCCTGCGGCTAGGCCGACCGACCGGCACGCGCACGCACGCCAGCGGCCAGTTCGTCCATGGTAACGAAGACGCGACCGGAATCCCGCGCCAGCGCCAACGCCGAAGCGAGACGCTCGAGCTTGGTCCGGCCAGGGACTGACAATCGTTCCAGGGCGTGGGAATGACCCTGCGGCACCTCTTCGGCGGCGACAAAATCGGCAGGATGCAGCAGATAGTAAGGCGCTTCGCTTTCAGCCAGAACCCGGCGAAAGATGCTTTCGTGGCGCGACCATCCCAAGACGTAGCCGACCGTATGCCACAGCGGCACATCAAGTCGGGAGACGGTCGGCAAGGGCAAGACGACTATCGCGTCCTGATCCGCTCGCGCCGGTCGCCAATCCGCGCTTGCCAGGAACGGGTCACGTGGCGACATCAAAGCCAGCCCCCAATCGCGACGCGACAGCGACTGACGCAAACGCTTGGGATCGTGCCAATGATTGAGCGCGATTCTTGCTACCATCGGGTAAAGAGCGCAGGAAGGAAACAGCGACGCATCATAGAGATAGCGCCGCTTCAGCAACTCCTTCATCACTGCGCGCGAGGTCGACCACGCAGGTGCCGTGAAACCGCGCGGCTCTCGTCCGGTAGCACGCGCGATGATGTCATGACAGCGCCCAATCTCGTCGGCAATTTCCGACTCGCTCATTGCCCCCAAACTCATCGGATGCGACCAGGTATGGTTGGCAATTTCGTGTCCGGCCCCGGCCCAATCGCGTACTCGCGCGAATACTTCGGGTGATTCCATGTCGCGCCCGATCATGAACAAGGTCAATTTGGCGCCGTGGCGCGCGGCCAATGCCTCAAACCGGTCGAACGGCTCGAAGAAGCTCGGATCTCGAAACCCGGTGGGAAACCCGAACGCCTCATTCAGCGAGTCGAAATTGACATTGATGGCGATAGCGCCGGGAGAGGGTCGCATGACGCAGCGTATAAACGCCCCTGGGGGTCTCTGCAACGGTGCCATTGACCGAAACCCAAATCCGGCGCAACCCTGCGCACATGGCACTGCGAATCGCCATAGTCGCCGCGGAGGATGCTGTGTGGGCGCCCAATTGCTGGCGCCACGCCATTCCGAGAATCCGCGCCCAGGGTCACGAGATCGTTGGCATGTGGATCGTTCCTGACCGATTGGCCGGAAAAACCGGATCGGCCGTCCCGGCGTGGTATTTCAAGACATTCGGGCCCTTGGGATTTGCCGCACTGGCGACGTACGCCATCACGGTTCGGGTTGCTGGTCTTTTGCATCGTCGGCCGACCGACCTTGCCGACCTTTGCGGCCAATCGGGTATTCCACTCCGTCACGCTGAACATGCCAGCGCATCGAAAATCGCGAATTGGGTGAAGGCAGAACGAATCGATATCGTCGTCATCATGGTCGGCGACATAGTCAAGCCGGAGTTGATCGAAGCACCGCGTCTCGGAGTCATAAACAAGCACGCGGCACTTCTGCCGGCGCATCGCGGCTTGTTCCCATATGTGCACGCAAAAATCGCTGGCACACGCCAGGGCGTCTCGTTTCACCGCGTGACCGTAGCGATCGATCGCGGCGAATTGCTGGCGACGGCAGCTATCGACCCGCCTGAGGATGCGACGTTGTTGTCCTTCTATCGCGCGGTATTCGACCGCTATTCCACCATGATCTGCGAAGCCATCGCCAATTTGGCGAGCGGACAAAAGGTAGAGCCGATTTACCCCGGAGTGGGGAGTTATCATAGCCTTCCGACGCGCGCCGAATTGCGCGCATTTCATGCCAAAGGCGGGAGAGTCGCAGCATGGAAGGACTACTGCACCGCGCTGCTGGAGTGAGCGCGCTTTGGCTGGCCTTCTTGGCGAGCCTCGCTTCGCTTGGCTGTGCCGAAGGCGAGACACAGGTCGCCCTGACCGACGCCCGCCGCTTGCCCTACGCCGCTATGATTGCGCGCGGGTTCGAGGCGACTCCGCTCTTAGCCGCATTTCCGGCCGGCTATGATTGCCCAACCATCGCGTCCGCGTTCGGTGCGCGCACCCGGGGCGATGGCAGTTTGCGCAACACTCGATTCTACTACGGCTACCACTCGGGCGCAGACATCTACCAACCCCGCGGCACGCCGATCCTGGCCGTGGCAGCGGGCGAAGTGGTGGCGAAGTTCGAAGGCAGCGGCATCGGCGGACTGACCGTCGTGCTGCGCCATTCGCCTGAAGACACCGGCCTGTCGGTTTGGACGTTCTCGGAATACAAGCACCTCGACGAGATGCCGCCGACGCCGATCGGCACGCGCCAGGCGATGGGCGACATGATCGGCCTGACCGGCAATACCGGCACTGGCCAGCGCGCCGCCCATCATCTGCATTTGGCGATCCTCTGGAACCTGGACGGCGCCTTTCGGATTCACGACGGCTCGCCCCATTTCGAACCGGTCGACGGGTATTTCGCCGATCCGCTGGCATTCTATCGCGGCACGATCAGAACCGAGGAAGTCAAGCGCCTCGCCGGCGGCGCGCGCAACGTGCTGATTCCCGTCCTGGCTTACAACGACCGTCCTGCCCAAGAGGGAGCCAAACGCATCTGGCCCTATGCCTGCGTGCGCCGCTGAGCGGTCAAAAGGACGAACCTGGCAAGCGCAAGAATTTGACTTCGGCATCGGTCGGGGCGCGGCCAAGCGCCGCGTTGCGATGCGGAAACCGGCCGAATTTTCGGATCACGTCGCGGTGCTTGACCGCGTAGTCCAACCAATCCGGATTGGCCAGTCGCATCATCAAGTCCACCGACACGTCCTGATCCTTCAGGTCTTCGCTGTGCTCGAACGGCAGATAAAGAAACAGGCGTTCGACCGGTCGCCGGCCTTCGTCCAGTTTCTTGGCCAAGACGTGCCGCGCCACCGCTCGCGCCATCGGATCGGCGGCAAAGGCGCGCGCCGTGCCGCGGAATAGATTGCGCGGGAACTGATCGAGCAACAACGTCAAGGCAAGGCACCCATCGCCGGTCTTGAGCCATTCGTCGTAGACGCCCTCGGCGGCCTCGGCAACCCTGGCCTTGAAGCTCCTGCGGATCGCCTCGTCGAGCGCGTTGGACTGGTTGAACCAATCTTCGCGCCAATCGACCGGCGGCACGCCAAACCAAAAGTCCAGCACTTCGCGGATAGCGGCGCCGTCGGCGTCAGCGCTCATCGCGTTCGAAGCCCCACGCCTTCGGCGCCTCGATCGGCATGTCGAGCAGCACCTGGGCAAAGGTCTTGGCCAAGGGATCGGTCCGCAGCGACGCCACGCCGCCGCCGCCCAGGGCCTGTTCCAGCACGAAATTGAATCCCGAAAGTCCGGGAAGTTCGTGGCGCGTGACCTTGCCTTTGACGCAATGTCCGAACCAGTCGGCGACCGCCTTGGCAGTGACCTGTTCGCGGATCGCCTCAGCGAATTCCGGCCGGCGGGCGATCAGGCCGATATTGGCGACATCACCTTTGTCGCCCGAACGACCCCAGGCCAAACGGATCAAGGGTACCGTGACGCGCGGGCCGTCAGGCATGGCGGCGGGCCGTTCGGGCTCGGCGGCGGGCGGTTGGAAATCACCCAGCGCCACGATCGAGACTTTGGACCGCGCACCGTCGATCTCGATCTCGATCGGCACTTCGCTCTTGGGCACCAGCCAGGAATAGAGCCGGATCATGGGCATCGCCTTGGGTCGTCCGCCGCCCAGCAGGCCGGTAAAACCCGGCGCCATTCCGGTTGCGGCAGGCGCGATCTCGCGCCCGAATATCTCCAACGCCGGCTTTTGGTCGTGATGAACCGCGATCTTGGCCATCACTTCGCGCGTGTCGCCGCGCCTTGCGTGCGTACCCCAAGTGGTTTCGGCGCCCAAGACATCGATGTCGACGGCGCGATAGTCGCCCAGATTGGCGGCACGGAATCGCCGCCTGGTCTTGGCCAAGATGGCTTCGGCCACGGCACGCGCCTTGTCGGGCGCTTCGCGGCCTACAATGACGAAGGTGGCAACCGCCTTGAAGCCGTCCATCCAGGTGGTCGAGACCTTGTAGCGATCGGTCGGGGGCCGGCCGATCGCGCCCGAGACCGAGACCTTGCCCGGCGCGACTTGCTCGAAACGGACTTGCGTGAAATCGCAAGATACGTCGGGCAAGAGATAAGCGCGGGGATCGCCGATCTCGTACAGCATCTGCTCGCCGACCGAGGCCGGGGTGACCAGCCCGCCGGTTTCGGGCGGCTTCTCGACCGTGAAGCGTCCATCGCTCGAAACCTCGATCACCGGAAATCCCATGTCGTCATAACCGGAGACCTCGCGCCAATCGGTGAACAGCGCTCCGGTGGCTTGGGTTCCGCATTCGATAACGTGTCCCGCCAAAGAGCCGGCCGAGAGCCGGTCGTAATCCGTGTCCGACCAGCCGAATTCGTGCATCAGCGGCCCCAGCGTCACGGCGGAATCGACGCAGCGGCCGGTGATGACGATGTCCGCCCCTGCGTTCAAGGCAGCCGCGATCGGCCGCGCACCGAGATAGGCGTTCATCGACAGCGGCCGAGAGGGCAGGGCGGCGCCACTGGCCATCTCGCGTGCCAGCGGCCGCAGGCTTTCGAGTCGCGGCATCAAGTCGTCGCCCAACACCACCGCAATGCGGCGCGGAACGCCGGCCTGAGCGCAGGCCTTGGCCAAGGCGTCGCGGCAAGCCAACGGATTGACGCCGCCGGCATTGGCCACCACCTTGACCTTTTTTTCGGCCAGTTCGCGCAGCAAGGGCGCGATCACCTGGACGAAGTCGACCGCATAGCCGGCATCCGGATTCTTGGCCCGCGCCCCGACCAAGATCGACATGGTGACTTCGGCCAAATAGTCGAACACCAGATAGTCGATCCGGCCATGACGCAAGAGCTGCGCTGGCGCGGTGTCGGTATCGCCCCAGAAGGCCGAGGCACCGCCGATGCGTACCGACTTCACGGCTTGCCGCCCAGGCGATCCTTGGCGATCACCGCGCGCTGGTGGGTACCGTTCATCAGCAGCTTGCCGTTCCACCGCAACTCGACCGCGAAGTCGATCCGGCGACCGTTCATGGCCGCGACCTTGGCCTCGACTTCGATGGTCGAGCCGGACGGCGCGGCCGCCAGGTGGTCGACGCAGACCTTGGTGCCGACCGAAAGCTCGCCCTCGTCGAGACGCTGGCGCACCAGGGTATTGGCCGCCTTTTCGAGGAACGAGATCAAATGCGGCGTCGATACCACGTCGGCGCCGACATTGCCCAAGGCGGCCGCGGTGTGGCTGTGGTCGGTAACGATCGACAGCCGAGACACCTCGCCGATTTCGATCGCCTTCACCGCCGTCTCCTCAGGCGTCCAAGACCGGCGCAAGTCGGTCCATCGCTTCGGTCAAGCGGGGCAGGGTGGTCGCAAAGCACAGCCGTAGCCAACCCTCGCCCGAGGGCCCGAAGGCTACGCCCGGAGCCAGACCGACCCGCGCCTTGCGCAAGAGATCGATCGCCAGCGCCAGGCTGTCTTCGGCGCCATCGACCTGCATGAAGGCGTAGAACGCCGCTTCCGGCCGGGCCAGCCGTACCCGTTTCATCGCCGCCAGGCGCTGAAAGCACAGATCCCGGGCCTGGGCATAACCGGCAACCAGCGGCGGCGTGATGGTCTCCGAATTCCGTAGAGCGGCGATGCCGCCATGCTGAACAAAGGTGGTCGGGTGCGACAGATTGTATTCGGACAGCTTTTCGAACGTATCGGACAAGGACGAAGGCGCGACGATCCAACCCAGTCGCCAGCCGGTCATCAGCCACGCCTTCGAGAAGCTGTTGACCACTAGCAAAGGATCGCCGTCCTCCGCCAAGGTGAGGAAGGACGGTGCGACCTTGCGGTCATAGACGATACGTCCGTAGACTTCGTCGGCGATCAGCCAAATGCCGCGGCGCCGGCAGAAATCCAGTAACGCGCGCTGCTGATCGGCCGCCATCATCCATCCGGTCGGATTGTTGGGCGAATTGACGAATATTGCCCGTGTCCGGGAATCGCATGCCGCCATCAGTCGATCGAGATCCAACGACCAACCCAGCGGCCCGTTGTCCAAGGGCACCGCCCTCGGTTCGCCGCCCATTACTCGCACCGTCTCGGCCAAATTCGGCCACAACGGCTGATGCAGCACCACGTTGTCCCCCGCGCCGCATACGGCCTGGACGCAGAGCATGATGGCATTCATGCCCGAGGCGGTAACGGTCAGGCGCTCGCGCTCAAGCTCGACACCGTAAAGCCGCCGCAAATAGTCGCGCAGCGCCTCGACCAAGGGCGGTACGCCCTTGTTGGCGGCATAGAACGTTTCGCCCGCATCCAGCGCCGCCTTGGCCGCATCGCGCACCAGCGACGGGGTCATCGCGTCACCCTCTCCGAACCAAAGCGGGATGATGTCCTTGAGGTCTTGTCCAGCGCGCGCCACGGCCCGGATTTTCGAGCCCGGCAGGGCTGCAATTTCGGGACGGATGGCCGGTGTCATGGGCGGAACTCCACCACGCCATTCGAAAGCACCGTTTGGTTGCGGGCATAGACCCTGGTCTGAAACTGGTGCTTGCCGTCCACTCCGCGCCAGACCTCGACCGTCAAGGTATCGCCCGGGAGGACGGGCGCGGTGAAGCGGCAGGAGATCGAGGCCAGACGCGAAGGTTCGCCATCCGCGCAAGCTTCGGCCAAGGCATGCGCCGCAATGCCATAGGTGCAAAGCCCATGCAGGATCGGCCGCTCGAATCCGGCGGCGCGCGCGAATGCGGGGTCGAAATGCATCCGATTGTAGTCACCGCCCAGCCGGTAAAGCAGCGCCTGCCGCGGCTCGGTGGTCCGCACCAGCGTGGCATCCGGTGCGCGTTGGGGGACCGCCGGCAAAGGGGTAGGACCGCCGGGCGGCCCCCCGAAACCGCCTTGGCCGCGAATGAATACGGTCGACTCCAATGTCGCCAGGCGCTGGTTGCGTTCGTCGTCCCACAGCGCGCTGTCGAGGATCACCAGCGCATGCTTGCCCTTGTCATGCACGGCGCGAATCCCGCCCTCGATCCGGATTTCGCCCGCCGTCGGCAGCGGCCGATCGAACGCAATACGCTGCTCGCCATGCAGCACGTCGGAAAAACTGATGCCGACGCCGGCGATCCAGTCGTCATCGAACGCCAGCACGGCGGCCAGCGTCGGCAACGCCTCGAGTTCGGGTTCGGTGACGAAGCGCAGCTGCCGTCGATCGGTCGCATCGGCGCCGAGACCAAGGGCCAGCGCATACATCATGACGTCGCGCGGGCCATAGCGGCGGATGCGTGGCGAGCGACGCCAACGGGCCAAACGGGCGGGATCGAGGGGCATGGGAGGCTTGATCGGTTCGGGATGCGACGCCGAACCATAACGCAATCGGCGCCGACTTGTCTTTCGGTTCGCGCTTTGGCATGTTTTCCCTCGCCGAAAGCCGCAGAATCGCGGCCGGGTGCGGGCAGGGGGAAATCGGTCGATGCCGGCCAAGACGGCGGAGGAAGTAGCGGACATCCTTCGCAAGCACGACCGATTCACGCGCGGTCAGGGCGGTGGCGCTCGTGCCATGCTCAAATTCGCCGACCTGTCCGGACACAAACTGCCCAGCGTCAATTTGAAGAACGCCGTGCTGGCGGGGGTCAATTTCAGCCGCTCCGAGTTGACCGGGTCGGATCTCAGCTTCTGCGACCTGTTCTGCGCGGTGTTCGAGAGCGCCGATCTGCGGCAGGTCAATTTCTTTCGGGCCGATCTGCGCGGAGTCAAGTTCCGTGGCGCCAAGCTCGAAGGCGCCGATTTGCGCGAAGCCGATTTCCGACCCGGCGCTCTGGTCGATTCCAGCAAGCAGCGCCACGACCTGGTGGCCGATCTGCAAGGCGCCAATCTCGACCGTACGCGGCTCGATTCCGCCAATCTGACCAGCGCCAACCTCAAGAACACATCGATGGTTGCCGCCAGCCTTCAGGACGCAGAGCTTTATCAGGTCGATCTCTCCGGTGCGAACCTCACCGGCGCCAACCTGTCCCAGGCAAAGCTGCTCAACGCCAACCTGCAGGGCGCCAATCTCGAAGGCGCCAATCTTTCGCGCGCCAGTCTGACCGGAGCCAATTTGCGCGGGGCACGAATGGAAAACGCCGTGCTGCAGAACACCGACCTGCGCGATGCGGTGATGTTCCGCGGCATCCAGCATTTGCCGCCCGACGTCCAATCCATCGTCAAGGAACACTTGGCTTGGATCGAATCCGGCGGCCGCAAGGGCAAGATGGCGCAGCTCGGCGGCAAAGCCATGGCCGGGCTCGATTTGGCGGGCGCCGATTGGAGCGCCAGCGACTTCCGCAGCGCGCAGCTGACCGGCGCCAAGTTCCTGGATTGCGTGTTCAAGCTGGCCAATTTCACCGGCGCCGACCTGACCCGCGCCGATTTCCGGCGCTCGGATCTGTCAGGCGCCAATCTTTCGCAATGCAAGCTGGTGGGGACGGATTTCCGCGAATGCAAGTTCCAGCCCATGCCGATCCGGCGGCCCGATGGCTCGCTGACCGGCATTTCCTACCCAGCCAATTTGTCGAACTCGGACGTCACCAAGGCCGATTTCACCAACGCGGACCTGCGTGGCGCCAAATGCGACAATATCGATTTCGAAGCCGCGACCTCCTACAAAGGGGCGTTGTTCGACGAATTCAACGATCCACGCAACAAGCTCAATGCGAAATTGAGCCGAGCCAAACCGCAGAGCGGAAGGTTCAATTGACATGCCGACAAGTTTCGATTTCAAGGGCAAGCGGGCCATCGTCACCGGCGGCAGCCGCGGCATCGGCCGCGCCATTGCCGATGGCCTGATCGCTTCCGGAGCCAAAGTCTCGATCTGCGCTCGCGGACGCGAAGGGGTCGAAGCGGCACGGACGGAATTGGCCCAGGGTGGCGCCGCAGTCCATGCCGCGGTTTGCGACATGGCGGATGCCGAGGCCGTGGCCGGCTATGTCGAGGCTGCCGCCGCTGCGCTCGGTGGGCTCGATGTCTTGGTCAACAATGCCTCGGGCCTGGGGGCCGGCGACGACGAGGCGGGCTGGGCGGCTTCGCTCAACGTCGACGTCCTCGGCTCGGTGCGCGCCAGCCACGCCGCGATCCCTCATCTCGAGCGCGCCGGCGGTGGCGCCATTGTCCATATCTCGTCGATCTCGGGTCTTGCCGCCAGCGCCCGCAACCCCGCTTATGGTGCCGCCAAGGCGGCACTCAACCACTATGCGCTGAGCCAGGCGCAGCTGCTAGCCTCGAAGCGCATCCGGGTCAATTGCGTGGCGCCGGGTTCAATCGAATTCCCCGGCGGGATGTGGGAGAAACGCAAGACCGGAGACCCCGCGCTTTACCAGCGCATCCTCAAGGGCATCCCCTTCGGCCGTCTCGGCCATCCCGAGGAAGTTGCCGCTCTGGTGCTGTTCCTGGCTTCGGATGCCGGTTATTGGATTACCGGCCAGACCGTCGCGGTCGACGGCGGCCAGTCGCTTTGAAGGCCCGCCGCTCCTCGGCGGCGACGGCATCCTCGACGATATCCAAGGCGCGATCCATTTCGGCCGCGGTCACGGTCAAGGGCGGGGTCAGGCTGAGGATGTTGCCCATCGCCGTCTTGAACGACAGGCCCTGATCCAGGCAGCGATACATCGCGGCCTCGGCGGCGTCATTGGCCGGGGTCTTGGCGTCGCGATCGGTCACCAACTCGATGCCGAGCAGGAGTCCGCGGCCGCGCACGTCGCCGATTAGCCGATAGTTGCGCTGCATCGCTTGCATCCGCGCCAGCGCCCGTGCCCCCACACGCGCCGCGTTCTCGACCAAGCCTTCGTCTTCGATGATGCGGATGGTGGTCAGCGCGGCCATGGCCGTCACCGGATTCTTCTCGTGCGTGTAGTGGCCGAGCGCCAACTCGCCGGCGCGATCGAGATCGGGCCGCACCAGCACCGCCGCGATCGGCAGGATGCCGCCGCCCAGCGCCTTGCCGACGACCAGCATGTCGGGCACGACGCCGTCGTGATCGCAGGCGAACATTCGGCCGGTCTTGCCGAGGCCGGTCGGGATTTCGTCAAAGATCAGCAGCGTGCCGTGCTTGGCGCAGGCCTTCTGCACCGCGCGCCAATAGCCCGGCGGGGGAATATAGGGCAGGGCGCGCGCCGGCTCGGCGATGACGCAGGCAACGTCACCCTCGCGCCCCAGCACGTAATCGACCATGGCCGCGCAGGCCAACTCGCAGACCTCCGGGCCGGCATGGCCATAGGGGCAGCGATAGCAGGCGAACGGCGCGACATGCTCGGCGCCGGGCAGCAAGGGTCCGATGCCGCCCGAGCGGAACAGGGCCTCGCCACCCACGGCCGAGGCGCCCATGCCGGCGCCGTGAAAGGCATCCCAGAACGACAGGGTCTTGAAGCGACCGGTGGCAACCCGCGCCAGCTTGATCGCCACCTCGTTGGCATCCGAGCCGCCGGTAGTGAACAGCACCTTGGACAAATCGCCCGGTGCGATCGTCGCCAGCTTTTCGGCCAATTCCACCGCCGCTTCGCAGGCATAGCGCCGCGGCGCGAACGGCAACCGATCCATCTGCTCGCGGATCGCGGCTTTGAGCCGCGGATGGCCGTAGCCGATGTGATGGACGTTGTTGCCGTGGAAATCCATGTAGCGCCGCCCGGCGACGTCCTCGATCCAGATGCCCTCGGCCTTGGCAATGGCATTGAGGCAAGGCGTCGATACCGACTGGCGCAGGAAGGCGGCTTCGTCGCGCCCCAGCAAGGCTCTGGTCTTGCGGTCATGCGCCTGCGCCGCCCAGGCCCGGCGCCGGGGCGATAGGTTGTCGTCGCTTTCCGACTGACCGACCTTGGCCATGAACCGCAGCGCTATGTAAAGGCCTTGAACGTGATCAGCGTGAAGGTGTCCTTGATTCCGGAAATGCGTTGAATCTGCTCGCCGACGAAATGGCCGATATCGGTATCCTCGTCGAGATAACACTTCATCAACAGATCGTAATTGCCCGAGATCGAATAGACCTCCGACACGGCCTCGACCTGGATCGCCTTGTCGGCGACCTCGTAGGTCCGGCCCAACTCGCACTTCACCATGATGAAAATGGTCTTCACGGCGACATTCCCCCCGCTTGGCGGTGCCAGCTTACGGCAGAACCCGCTTCAACAGGAAGGCCGGAACCGAGCCACCGAAGCCGACCACCGGCGACGAGGCGCCGGGGTCGCCGCTCGGCTCGGATTCGCGCCGACGCGACTGCGGCGGCGGCGGAGGCAGCGGAGATACCGCTGGACGATTGCGGGTCGTTTCAGGCCGTTCGCGTTCCCCACGCCCACCGCGACGGCCGCGCTGCCGGCCGCCCTCGCGCCGGGACTCGCCGCGGGCTTCGCCCGCCGGGCGCTCGCCGGCGCCGGCTTCGGACCGGCCGGAGGGCAGGGGATCCAACCCTTGAATCGCGACGCGGGGTATGGCCTTGCCGATCAATCGCTCGATCGCGGCGATGTATTTCCCGTCTTCGGGCGTCGCCAGGGTGAAAGCATGGCCTTCCAATCCGGCCCGCCCGGTGCGGCCAATGCGATGGACATAATCCTCGGCGTGATGAGGGATGTCGAAATTGAAGACGTGGCTCATGCCGGCGATATCGAGTCCGCGCGCCGCCACGTCCGAGCACACCAGCAGCGTCGTCTCGCCGCGCTTGAAACCCTCCAGCGTCTCGGTCCGCGTCGCCTGGTCCATGTCGCCATGCAGCGCGGCGACGTTGAAGCCATGTTTCTTCATCGACCGGAACAGGATGTCGACATCGCGCTTGCGGTTGCAGAAGATGAAGGCGTTCTTGACCGGCTCGGCGCGGATCAGGCAGCGCAGCGCCTCGCGCTTGTCGGTCGTGCTGACCGTCACCAGGCGCTGCACGACCGTGGCCGCGGGCGAGGCCGGCGGCGCCACGGTGATCTCCTCGGGCGCGGTCAGGAAGGCATCGGCCAGACGCCGGATCTCGGGCGGCATGGTGGCCGAGAACATCAAGGTCTGCCGGCGCCCCGGCAGCAGCTTGGCGATGCGTTCGATGTCGGGAATGAATCCCATGTCGAGCATGCGATCCGCCTCGTCGATCACCCAGATGCGGACATCGGTCATGACGATGCGGCCGCGGCCGAAATGATCCAACAGCCGCCCGGGCGTGGCGATCAGCACGTCGACGCCGCGATCGAGCTTTTTCTCCTGGTCGTCCATCGACACGCCGCCGATCAGCAGCGCCATGCTCAGCTTGTGGTGCTTGCCGTAGACCGCGAAGTTCTCGGCCACCTGTGTCGCCAGCTCGCGCGTCGGCTCGAGGATCAGCGAGCGCGGCATGCGCGCCCGCGCCCGGCCGCGCGAAAGGACATCGATCATCGGCAACGTGAAGCTGGCGGTCTTGCCGGTGCCGGTCTGGGCGCAGCCCAGCACGTCGCGGCCGGACAGGACCACGGGTATGGCTTGGGCCTGAATCGGGGTCGGGGTCTGGTAGCCGGCATCGGCCACCGCCTTCAGCACCTCGGCATTCAGGCCGAGGGCGGCAAAATCGGTCATCTTCGCGTTTTCGTCTCTTTCGCAGCGGCAAAAAGCAGGTTTCGGGGCAAAAGGAAAGGGGATTTGCTAAGCTTTGCCCGATGTTCCGGGCCGCGACCAGCCAGCTGGTAGTGATCGATCTTCAGTCGCGGCTGATGCCGGCGGTGATCGGTACCAAATTCCTGATGAAGCGCTTTCGCGCCCTGATCGCAGGCGCGCGCATCCTTGGCGTTCCGGTCTGGGCGACGGCGCATAACCCGGCGGGGTTGGGCAAGCTGGTCGAGGAGATCGCGGACCTTGTTCCGGCCGAGCGGCGGCTCGACAAAATGCGGTTTTCGGCCTGGGCGGAGCCGACGATTTCGGGCGCGCTCGACGATCCGGCGCGGCCCGATCTCGTCGTCTGCGGCTGCGAGGCCCATGTCTGCGTGATGCAGACTGCGCTTGACCTGAAAGAGAAGGGGCGGTCGGTGGCGGTGGTGTCGGATGCCATCGGCGCGCGCCGTACCGGCGATGTCGAGGCGGCATTGACGCGCATGACCCAAGCCGGCGTGGTTCCGGTGCTGACCGACATGCTGCTGTTCGAATGGCTGGAAACCGCGGATCGCCCGGAACGCAAACCGATCTTGGACTTGATCAAGGGCCTGGATCGGTGACCGAAAGGACTCCCTTGATACTCGTGCCCGGCTTGCTTTGCACCGAGCGGCTTTGGCACGACCAGATCGAGGACCTGGCCGACATTGCCGATTGCCGGCCGACCATGGCCCAGACTCGCTTCGATTCCCTGCCGCTGATCGCCAAGACTATCCTGGCCGAGGCCCCACCACGATTTGCCTTGGCCGGCCTGTCGATGGGGGGCTACGTCGCCCTGGAAATCATGCGCCAAGCTGCGGACCGCGTGACTCGGCTGGCGCTGCTCGACAGTTCGGCGCGGGCCGATACCGCCGAACAGACCGAGCGTCGGAACGGGCTCATCAAACTGGCTGGGATGGGCCAATTCAAGGGCGTGACGCCGCGGCTGATGCCGCTGTTGGTTCATCCGGCAAGGATGGAGGACAAGGCGCTGGTCGACGCCATCGTCGGCATGGCCGAGAAAGTAGGGAAGGAGGGTTTCCTGCGGCAGCAACGCGCCGTCATCGCGCGTCCTGACAGTCGGGTCGGGCTACGGCGCATCAATTGCCCGACACTAGTGCTGGTCGGCCGGCAGGACGCCATCACGCCTTTGTCCCACTCCGAGGAAATGGCCGAGGCCATACCGGGGGCCAAACTGGTCGTGATCGATGACTGCGGGCATATGGCGACCATGGAGAAACCGGCCGAGGTCAATCGCGCCATGCGCGACTGGTTCATGAGCTAGTGGCATGATTGATCGGTCTCGAAACTTGGAGTTCAAGATAGATCGATCATGCCCTCGCATCCCGCTCCGAATCGCGATTCACGGATCATAGGGAATTGCGGCCGCTATTCTCTATGAACCGATCGCGGTCTAACGGCCAGGTTCGGCCTTCTTCGCTGCCACCCAAAGCGCTTCCAGCCGCTCCAAACCAACAACTTTTGGATCTTCACCTGACTCGCGAAGTCTGGACTCCATCCACTTGAAGCGACTCTCGAATTTCCGATTGGTCCTGCGCAAACCGGATTCCGGATCGACCCCCAGCTTACGGGCCAAATTGGCCATGCCGAACAGCAAGTCGCCCAATTCGGATTCGATCTCGCTTTTGGCTTTTCCGGCAATGGCCTGTCGCAGCTCGAGAATTTCCTCTTCCATCTTGTCGATGACCTGAGCCGCATCGGGCCAATCGAAGCCGATGCGCGCGGCGCGATCAGACAGCTTGACGGCTCGGCTCAGACCCGGCAGCGCAACCGGCACTCCGTCCAAAGCGCTGGTCGGTGCATCGGCCGTCTCAGCGGTTTTCTGGCGCCTTTCGGCGGCCTTGATGCTTTCCCAGGACTGCCGCTGCTCGGCTTCGTCCTTGACCTTGGCGTTGCCGAAGACATGGGGGTGGCGCCTTACCATCTTGTCGGAAATGGCCTCGGCCACGGCGCCGAAATCGAACAGTCCACGCTCTTCGGCCATGCGGGCATGAAACACGACCTGCAACAGCAGATCGCCCAGTTCTTCTTTGAGCGCGTTCAGGTCGCCACGGGCGATAACATCGGCGACCTCGTAAGCCTCTTCAATCGTGTAGGGCGCGATGGTTGCAAAGCTCTGCTCGATGTCCCAGGGGCAACCGCTTTTAGGATCGCGCAGCCTGGCCATGATACCGAGGAGGCGGGCGAGAGCGCTCTCTGTTTGGGGCATGAAGCCTTTGTAGTCGGTCAGGATTCCCAGTCAATCTGCGGTCTTCACTGCACTATAAACCGCATAATGTATATTATGGAAAATTAAAGATGAGCCATTTGATCCTAAGTCACCCCGTAACCCAATCGATTCCAACAAGTTCGCAAGCCCGCGGCTCGATACCCACTCGCTGTGGATCAATCCCGCTCGTCGATCCAGGCCTGTTGAATCGCCTCAAGTATCTTCTCGTTCGACTTGGCGGGATCGTCGGCAAACCCCGGCAAGGCCAAGACCCATTTGTGCAGGTCGGTGAAGCGCAGATTGACGTTGTCGGCTTCGGGATGGTTCTCCTCGAGACCGATGGCAATGTCCCGAACATCCGTCCAGCGCAGGCTCTTGGGCATGACTTGCCGCCTTCTTTGCCTAGACCGCGCAAACCGCGGCGCGGTCCAGAGCAGGATGCGAGGGCATGATCCGCGATCTGTCTTGAACCACATGGTTCAAGACAGAGCGATCATGCCCTAGGTCTTCTCGACCATCATGTTGCGGGTCGCGGCCGGCAAAGACACGACCAGGCCGTCCAGGGCCTCGGTGATCAGGATCTGGCATCCCAACCGCGAGGTATGGGTCAAGCCGAAGGCCAAATCGAGCATGTCTTCCTCCTCCTCCTTGGCCGCGTTCAGCTTCCCATACCAAGCCTTGTCGACAATGACGTGGCAGGTCGAACAGGCAAGGGAACCCTCGCAGGCGCCTTCGAGATCGATGCCGTTGCGATGGGCGATCTCCAGCACCGACAGGCCGAGCGGCGCCTCGACCTCCCAGCGCTTGGAGCCGTCGGCGGAAAGGAACGTCATCTTGGGCATGGCGGTCTTCGAAATGCAGTGGTCCGAAAGGTTGCAGGGCGAAGACGTCAGGTACCGAGTCGGCGTTCGACTTGCTCGACCGAGGCGCCGGCCAGCGCCCGCCGGATCGACCGGTTCATCCGCCTTTCGGCGAAGGGTTTGGACAAGCCATCCAGCACCTCGATCACGGCACTGACCGTATCGCGGTCGCCGCCGGACAGCGTCTTTTCCACATCGGCGATGGCCTTGTCCAGCGCCTCGCGCTCGCTCCCAGACAGCAAATCGCCATCGACCGCAAGGGCCGCCCCCAGCGCCAGCAGCAGCCGCCGCGCGTCGACCTTGGCCTCGGCCAGCAACCGGGTTTCCATGTCCTCGCGGGCATGGTGCTGACTTTCGGTCAGCATTTCGATCATGTCTTCGGGTCTGAGGCCGTAGGACGGCTTGACCTCGACCCTGCCCTCGAAACCGGTCGTGGTCTCGCGCGCCGAAACCGTCAATAGCCCGTCGGCATCGACCGTGAACGTTACCTTTACCCGAGCCGCGCCCGCCGTCATGGCCGGTATTCCCAGCAGATCGAACCGCGCCAGCGAACGGCACTGATCGACCATCTCGCGCTCGCCTTGGACGACGTGGATCGACATCGCCGACTGGCCGTCCTGGTAGGTGGTGAATTCCTGGGCGCGCGACACCGGAATCGGGCTGTTGCGCGGGATGATCTTTTCGACGATTCCGCCCATGGTCTCGAGGCCGAGCGACAAGGGCGTGACGTCCAGCAGCAAGGCCGAGGTGCCGCGGGTCAAGGCCTCGGCTTGCAACGCCGCACCCAGCGCCACTACTTCGTCGGGATCGATGTCGGCCAAGGGTTCGCGGCCGAACAGCCGGGTGACTTCGCGGCGCACCATCGGCACCCGGGTCGATCCGCCGACCATGACGATGCCCTTGACCTCGTCGCGTCCGACACCGGAGTCTTCCAACACACCGGCGACCAAGCGCACCGTGCGCGCCACCAAGGGCGCGATCATGGCCTCGAACTGTGTACGATCGAGCGCGTGGCGGCTGGCCCGTCTGCCGATCTCAACCCCGAATTCGACTGCGTCGCGATAACTCAGCGCCTCCTTGGCGCCGCGCGCGATCATCGCCAGACGCTTGAGATCGGCCACCGCGGGTTTGGTCTCGCCGCGCTCGGTCAAAATGCGGGCGACGATCAAATGGTCGAAATCATCGCCCCCCAGCGCGGTATCGCCGCCCGTGCCCAACACCTGGAACACGCCCTTTTCCATCTTCAGGAGCGAAATATCGAACGTGCCGCCGCCGAGATCGTAGACGGCGTAGAGGCCTTCGGCGCCGGCATCGAGGCCGTAGGCCAACGCGGCTGCGGTCGGCTCGTTGACCAGGCGCAGCACGTCGAGGCCCGCGACCCGAGCTGCATCGCGCGTCGCCGTGCGCGCGGCATCGTCGAAATAGGCCGGTACCGTAACCACGGCGCGCGTCACCGGTCGTCCCAATGCCTGCTCGGCGCGCTGCTTGAGCGCGCGCAGGATTTCGGCCGAAATCTGGACCGGATTGAGGATGCGTCCGGCCACCGTCAGCCGCGCCATGCCCCCCTGCCCGGCATCGGGCTTGACGTCGTAAGGCAGCGTCCCGGCCAAGGCCTGGATGTCGGCCGCCGCCCGGCCCATCAGCCGCTTGATCGAGGACACGACGCAATCCGGGCGCTCGGCGATCAGGTCCTGCGCCTCGCGTCCGACAACGGCTGCGCCCCCGCCGAAATAGGCCACCACCGAAGGCACGATGCCGTCGCCCGAGCCGTCGCGGATGACTTCGGGCTTCTCGTCGCGGCTGATCGCCACCAGCGAGTTGGTGGTGCCGAGATCGATTCCGACCGCCAACGCGCCATTGGCATCGCGCTCGTGCGGCATCGGCGTTTGGCCGGGTTCGTGAATCTGCAACAGCGGCGCGGTCATGGCCGATCTCCCGCCAGCGCCACTCGCCGCACTCGTGCCTCCTCGGCAAAGCGAGTCAAGTATTTGAGCCGCGATATCTGGCGCGCCGCGGATTCGAGCGCGCGAATCGAAAAAGCCTCGGCGATGCGGCCCAAGCATCGCTCGGCCTCGGCCCGCGCTTCGGCCGCCAGCGCCGACACCGCTTCGACATTGGCGGCTTCGGCTAGTGCCTCGCGCCGCTCCATGGCTTCGGTCAGCAACGCGGGATCCTTTTCGGTCCTGGCCTCGTCGCCCGCCAGTTCCGGCGCCCAAAGCCCAAGCAAATAGGCGCCGCGCCGATTGGGCTGACGCAGCGCCTCGTAGGCTTCGTTGATGGCGGTCGATTGGCGGAGCGCCAGCGCGCGCTCCTCGGCGGAACGGGTCGCGAAGCGGTCCGGATGCAGCCGGCGCTGGACATCGAAATAAGCCCGCTCGAGCGCGCGGTCGTCGAGATCGAAACGGATCGGAAGACCCAGCCGCGCGAAATAGTTGATCGCCGCGGGCGGCTGCACCGCCTCGCAGGCCGTGCAGAACAGGGTTCCGACGGCATTCGCGGCGGCGCACCGCCAGCAGGCGGCCCCGCCCGACCGCGTCAGCGCTTCGGCCGCCGCCTTGTCCACGACCCGACCCATCGCCTCAGACGTGGAAGGACTCGCCGCAGCCGCAACGGCCCTTTTCGTTGGGATTGCGGAAGACGAAGCCGGATTGCAGCTTGTCCTCGACGAAATCCATCTCGGTCCCGACCACGAACATGATGGCCTTTGGATCGATCAGCAAGGTGATGCCTTTGTCGCTCACCACCTCGTCGAACTTGCCGCGTTCGTCGGCGTATTCGATGGTGTAGGACAATCCCGAGCAGCCGCGGGATCGAACACCCACCCGAACCCCGGCAGAGGGTTTGCCGCGCTGATCGAGCAGCGCGCGCACGCGCGCTGCTGCGGCCTCGGTGATGGCGATCGGAGCGCGCGGCGGCAAGCGCGGCTTGGCGGCGGTTTCGGTCGCGGTCATGGCCTGTCCCTTAGCATGTCGGCCCGCCGGCTCACGAGCCGCCGCCCTGCGACTTCTTGGCGCGGTAATCGGCGATCGCCGCCTTGATCGCGTCCTCGGCCAGGACCGAACAGTGGATCTTGACCGGCGGCAGCGAGAGATGTTGGGCGATTTCGGTGTTGCGCAGCTTCTCGGCCTCGTCGACGGTCTTGCCCTTGACCCATTCCGTCACCAGCGAGGACGAGGCGATGGCCGAGCCGCAGCCGAAGGTCTTGAACTTGGCGTCCTCGATCACGCCTTCGGCGGTGACTTTGATCTGCAGCTTCATCACGTCGCCGCAGGCCGGCGCCCCGACCAGGCCGGTGCCGACCGTGGGGTCGGCCTTGTCGAGCGAACCGACATTGCGCGGATTCTCGTAGTGATCGACGACCTTCTCGCTGTAAGCCATGACTTGCTCCCTTCGGCGACGCCGGTCAGTGCGCCGCCCATTTGATCGATGCGATGTCGACGCCTTCCTGGACCATTTCCCACAACGGCGACAATTCGCGCAGCTTGGAGACCGCCTTGACCACGGCGTCGACGGCGTAGTCGATTTCGCCCTCGGTGGTGAAGCGGCCGATGCCGAAGCGGATCGAGGTGTGGGCCAGCTCCTCGGCCACGCCCAGCGCCCGCAGCACGTAGGAGGGCTCGAGCGAAGCCGAGGTGCACGCCGAGCCCGACGACACCGCCAGGTCCTTCAGCCCCATCAGCAGCGACTCGCCCTCGACATAGGCGAAGGACAAATTGAGATTGCCGGCATGGCGCCGGTCGGGGTGGCCGTTGAGGAACACGTCCTTGAGCTTGCCCTGCACGCCATTCCTGAGCCGTGCCGCCAGCTTTGCGATGCGCGCATTGTCGGACGCCATCTCGGTCTTGCAGATGGCTGCGGCCGTGCCCAGGCCCACGCATAGCGGCGGCGACAGCGTGCCCGAGCGCATGCCGCGCTCCTGCCCGCCGCCATGGATCATGGCGTTTAGCCTTACCCGCGGCTTGCGGCCGACATAAAGCGCGCCGATACCCTTGGGGCCGTAGATCTTGTGTCCCGAAATCGACATCAGATCGATGTTCATCGCCCGCACGTCGAGCGGAATCTTGCCCACCGCCTGGGCGCAATCGGTATGGAAGAAAGCACCCTTGCGGCGGCAGATCGCGCCGATCTCGGCCAGCGGCTGGACGACGCCGATCTCGTTGTTGACCCCCATCACCGACACCAGCCCGGTGCGTTCGGTGACTGCTTCCTCGAGCTGGCCGAGGTCGACCAGCCCGTCCTTGGCCACCGGCAGATAGGTGACCTTGAACCCCTCCTGCTCGAGATGGCGGCAGGTGTCGAGCACGCATTTGTGTTCGGTCACCACGGTGACGACATGGTCCTTGCGGTCCTTGTAGAACGACATCACGCCCTGCAGCGCAAGGTTGTTCGACTCGGTCGCGCCGGAAGTGAAGATGATTTCCTTTTCGTCGGCGCCGATGATGTCCGCCATCTGGGCACGCGCCTGCTCGCAGGCCTCTTCGGCCTCCCAGCCGAAACTGTGGCTGCGCGAATGGGGATTGCCGAACTTGGTGGTGAAATAGGGCAGCATGGCTTCGAGCACGCGCGGGTCGACCGGAGTCGTTGCCTGATGATCGAGATAGATCGGCAGCTTGATGTTGGCGGTCGCGTTCATGACGGTGCTCGCACTTCCCCTGCTCTCATGCTGCCAGTCGGCGGCGATGGCGTTGCAGCAGATCGCGCCATGACTGGGCCAACCCGATCAGCGCGGCTTCCTCGCTCTCGGGCCCAATGCTGACTCGAATGGCGGCGGCGGCCTCATCCTCGTCGTAGCCCATCGCGGTCAGCACGCCCGAGCGCGCCACTTTGCCCGAGCTGCAGGCGGCGCCGGCACTCACCGCATAGCCGGCAAGATCGAAAGCGATGACCTGGGTCTCGGCCTTGACGCCCGGCATGATGACGCAGCTGGTGTTGCAAAGCCGCGGCGCGTCCTTGCCGACCACCGTCGCCGCCTCGCCCAACGCCGCCTCGAAACCATCGCGCAAGCGCACGAGTCGAGACGCGGCATCGCAATCCGCTTGGGCCAGGCGCGCCGCGGTACCGAAACCGACGATGCCGGCGACGTTCTCGGTGCCCGCGCGACGTCCATCCTCCTGGGCCCCACCCCGAACCAACGGTTCGATCGCGCGGCCAGGTGCCAACACCAGCGCGCCCACGCCCTGCGGCCCGCCCAATTTGTGGGCCGAAAGCGTCACGGCATCGATGCCGCTGCGCGCCATGTCGAACGGCATGCGCCCGACCGCTTGCACGGCATCGCAATGGAACAGCGCGCCCGCCTGCCGCACAAGGCGCGCCAACTCGTCGATCGGCTGGATCACGCCGGTCTCGTTGTTGGCCGCCATCGCCGATACCAGCGCCGGGCCCTCGCCCGCTTCCAGCATGGCCGCTAGCGCGTCCAAGCGAACCACGCCCCGACGATCGACCGGAACGAATTCGACTGGTCGACCGGTCGCTTCGGCATTGCGGCGCACCGACTCGTGCTCGATCGCCGAAATCAAGATTCGTTCCGCCGGCAGACCGCGCAATGCCAATGCATTGGCCTCGCTGCCGCCCGAGGTGAAGACCACGTCCTCGGTCGCGGCGCCGACCAGGGCCGCAACCTCGGTCCGCGCCGCTTCGATCGCGCGCCTTTGCGCGCGACCGGCGGCATGGATCGAAGATGCGTTGCCGGCCCGCGCCATGGCCGCAATGATCGCGGCGGCGACTTCGGGACGCAGCGGCGCGCCGGCGTTGTAGTCGAGATAGTGCACCGACGAAGCGTCCTTGCGGTCAGCGCTGGGCCGGGCCCTGCAGGGCGGCGATCGCCGCCGGCGCCACCGAGGATTCGGGTGCCAAGGGCGGGCTCATGCCGTCCATGCCGAACAGCCGCGACGATCCCAGCACCCGGCGGGTCAGCACATCGTGAAGCGACACCGCATTGAGATACAGCCGGATCTGATTGCCCAACTCCTCCCACAGATCGTGCGTCAGGCAACGGCCGGCCTTGCCGTTGCAGCCCTTGGGCGAACCCGGCGAACAGCGCGTCGCCTTGAGCGGTTCGTCGACCGCAATGATGATGTCGGCGACGCGCGTATCCTCGGCCGAACGCGCCAGCAGATAGCCGCCGCCGGGCCCGCGCACGCTCTGCACCAGCCCGCCGCGCCGAAGCTTGGCGAAGAGCTGCTCGAGATAGGACAACGAGATTTCCTGGCGCAAGGCGATGTCGGACAACGATACCGGTCGGCCCTGCGAGTTCTTGGCCAAGTCGGCCATCGCCGTGACGGCATAGCGCCCCTTGGTCGACAGCTTCATGTTCCGCTCCTTCCTGTGTGCGGCGCCTAGCGGCGTCCGCCTTGGTTGGCTTCCATCGCCCCGGTGGGCTGAACCTCGCCACGCGCGGCTTCGAGCCGCGCCACCTGCGCGGCCAAAGCCGCCACCTGCTCGCGCAGGCCCTGAACTTCGCGCTGCATCGGATCGGCCTCGACCGCATCGCGCGTCGCCGCATAGGGCACGAAAGTCGTGGGTGCGGGATCGATCACCGGCTCGGGACGCTGCGCGCCGCCGACCTCGCGTGCCGGAATGCCGACCACGGTCGCGCCCGGCGGCACGGCCTTGAGCACGACCGCGTTGGCGCCGATCTTGGCACCGCGCCCGACCGTGAACGGTCCCAGCACCTTGGCGCCCGCGCTCACCACCACGCCCGCATCGATGGTCGGATGGCGCTTGCCCTCGTGCAGCTCGGTACCGCCCAATGTCACGCCCTGGTACAGCGTGCAATCGTCGCCGATTTCGGCGGTGGCGCCGATGACTACGCCCATGCCGTGATCAATGAAGACCCGCCGCCCGATCTTGGCCCCAGGGTGAATCTCGATTCCGGTCAGGACGCGCCCGATATGCGACAGCCAGCGGGCAAGCACGATCCAACCCCGCGACCACGCGGCATGGGCTAGGCGATGAAAAATCAGGGCATGAATACCCGGGTAGCAGAGCAGGACTTCAAGCCGCGACCGCGCGGCGGGATCGCGCGCCAGGACCGCCTCGATATCTTCGCTCAGAGACTTGAACATCGCCCTATGCCTCGTGATATGGTGCCTCTTGGACGCGCCTTCCGGCGCCGTTGCTAGTTGACATAATTAGTCCGAGTGAAAAAATCAAGTATGGGATGGCGTGAGTGACTTTCTGCGACATTTTAACCCAGATTTGCGGTCGGGTTTAAGCGGTGCCCGATATTATATTCAATGGCCCTGAAGGCCGGCTGGAAGGCCGATTCCAACCCGGCCAGTCGCCCAATTCGCCCATGGCGCTGATTCTGCACCCGCATCCGCTCTATGGCGGAACCATGAACAACAAGGTTGTCTATACTTTGTTCCATTGCTTCGCCAAGCGCGGCTTCGCGGCCATGCGTTTCAATTTCCGCGGCGTCGGCCGCAGCCACGGCAAATACGACAACGGCCAGGGCGAACTGGCCGACGCTGCCTCGGCGCTCGATTGGCTGCAGACCAACAATCCCAACGCGAAATCGGTCTGGATCGGGGGCTTTTCTTTCGGCGCCTGGATTGCCATGCAGCTCTTGATGCGGCGACCGGAAATCGCGGGTTTCGTCGCAGTTGCGCCGCCGGCAAATTTGTTCGATTTCGCGTTTCTGGCGCCCTGCCCGTCTTCCGGCATCATTTTGCACGGCACAGCCGACGAGCATGTGCCGGAGAACGACGTCCAGCGTCTGGCCGATCGCCTGAAACACCAGAAGGACATCAAGGTGGTCTACAAGACCATCTCCGGTGCCAATCATTTTTTTGAAAACAAGACCGAGCAGCTTGCCAAGGCGCTCGGCGGCTATCTCGACGACGTGCTCAAGGAGGGATTGAAATAGTATCTCCCTTCATCTTTGATAGTAGTATTCGGTTTTGTCGTAACATGTTGAATTAGCGAACAAAAAAACTGCTGTAGTTGTTCGTCTATCACCTTGCATAAAGCAATCCCAGCATGACTGCGCCGATGCCGATCCGATACCAGGCGAAGGGCGCAAAGCCCCGCCGACCGACGAAATCGACCAACCAGCGCACAACCAGCAAAGCCGAAAAGAACGCGGTCACAAACCCGACCGCAATCAACAGACCGTCGTCGAAATTGAGCGTGGCCCGGTTCTTGTAGATGTCATAGACCGTCGCTCCCAGCATGGTAGGCAAGGCCAGGAAAAACGAGAACTCGGCCGCGGTCCTTCGATCGACTCCCATCAGCATGGCGCCGAGAATGGTCGCGCCCGAACGTGACACCCCTGGGATCATGGCGAGGCATTGCAGAGCGCCGATCTTGAGCGCCAAGAGCGGCGTAAATTGCTCTATGGCGGTATGGCGCACCTCGGGCAGATTGCGTTCGATCCAGAGGATGGCGATGCCGCCCAAGATCAGAGCAAAACTGACCACCCAGGGCGAGAACAGCACCGATTTGATGAAACCATGGGCGAAAACCCCGACCATCGCCGCCGGCAGAAAGGCCAGCACAACCGCTACTACAAACCTTCGCGCTCCAGGATCGGTCGGCAGATCGACCGCGACTCGCCACAATCTGACGAAATAGGCCGCCACCACCGACAGCACCGCGCCCAATTGCACGGCGATGTCGAACACCTTGCCTTCCGGCCCCTCGAAGCCGAGCAGATCGCCGACCAGAATGAGATGGCCGGTCGACGACACCGGGATGAATTCGGTCAAGCCCTCGACCACGCCCAGCAGCACGGCTTCCAGGAACAAACCCAGGGACATGGCGCGCTCCGATCCGGCTCCTGGGGCATGATCGATCCGTCTTGAACCAAGTGGTTCAAGACGGATCGTGAATCATGCCCTCGCATCCTACTCTTGACCGCGATTCACGGTTCATAAGGAATCGCGGCCGCGCTTCCCTATGAACCGATCGCGGTCTAGACCCCGCCGCGTCCGCGCCGCACGAAGCCCTGCAGCCCGACTTCGTCCAGTTGCTGCTGTTCGCGCCGACTTTCCTCGATCCGGGCCTCTTCGGCGCGGCGTTCCTTGACGATTTCGTATTTCTTCATGTCCCGGAAGGCTTGGCTGACGGCCTCGGTGGCGGCGCCGATCTCCCGGTCGAGCTCCGCGATCTGCTCGCGCAGCTCCGCCGTACGCTCACGGACGCGCTTGGCAAAGGCGGGAAACGCCGTGGCGGCCTCGTAGGATTCCTTGGCGCGCAAGCGCTCGGCTTCGAGCGCGGCCGCCAGCCGATTGACTTCGGCCATCAGCCCGCCGCGCCGGGTTTCGAGTTCGGTCAAGGCGCGGCGCTTCTCGTCAAGCTCGGCCTTGGCGATCTGTATCAGCGTATCGAGCCCGGCCATGGACTAGGCCTTGACCTTTTCGCCCTTCAGCACTTGCGCCAGTTGCGCATAGCAGTCGGCCAGGGTGGCACGCTCGTCGCGGCGTTGCGACAGGAAGCGTTCGAGCGGACCGTAATAACGGATGGCCTCGTCGACCGCCGCATCCGATCCCGAGCGATAGGCACCCAGCCGGATCATTTCGGCCATGCCCTCGTAGACCGCCAACAGCTTGCGCGCGCGGTCAACCAGCGCGTTTTCGTCCTTGGTGTTGCAGCCCGGCATGGTACGCGACAGCGACCGCAGCAGATTGACCGCCGGATAGCGGCCGCGCTCGGCGATGGCGCGGTCGAGCACGATATGACCGTCAAGGATGCCGCGCACGGCATCGGCGATCGGCTCGTTGTGATCGTCGCCCTCGACCAGCACGCTGAACAGGCCGGTGATCGAACCCTTGCCCGAGCCTGGCCCGGCGCGCTCCAAGAGCCGGGGAAGCTCGGCAAATACCGTCGGCGTATAGCCCTTCGAGGCCGGCGGCTCGCCACCCGACAGGCCGATTTCGCGCTGGGACTGCGCAAAACGAGTCACCGAATCCATCAGGCACAGCACGTCCAGCCCCTGGTCGCGGAAATATTCGGCCAAAGTCAGCGTCATGTACGCCGCTTGGCGACGCATCAGCGCCGGCTGATCCGAGGTGGCGATGACGACGATCGACTTCTTCAGCCCTTCCTCGCCCAGATTGTCCTCGATGAATTCCTGTACTTCGCGACCACGCTCCCCGATCAGGCCGATGACCGTGACGTCGGAGGCGGTGTAACGCGCCAGCATCGACAGCAAGACCGACTTACCGACGCCCGATCCGGCGAAGATGCCCATGCGCTGGCCGCGACAGCAGGTGATGAAGGTATTGATGGCGCGCACGCCGAGATCGAGCTTGCCGGCGACGCGGTGGCGGGCATGAGCCGGAGGCGGGGCCGCGCGCAGGCCATAGGGGGTCGACCCTTGCGGCAGCGGCCCCTTGCGGTCGACCGCCTCGCCCATGGCATCCAAGACGCGGCCAAGCCAACTGACATGCGGGAATACCACCGGATCGGGCTCGCCGACCAGCGCCTTGCAGCCTAGGCCGACGCCTTCGAGCGAGCCATAGGACATCAACAGCGCGTTGCCGGCGCGGAAACCTACTACTTCGCACAGAATGTTGCGATCACCCCTTGCCAACAGCCGCATGCGGCTGCCGATCGAAACATGGCGCTCGACCCCCGCCACTTCGACCAGCAGGCCCTGCACGGCAGTCACTCGGCCGTGATACTGCACCGGCGCGAGGCGCTTGATTTCGTTGATCAGCCCGTACACCGCGAATCTCTCCCCCGGCAGAGTTACGCTCACCGCCCGCGGCTTGCAAGGAATCCCGCCGCGGGCGTATGGTTAACGAAGGTTAATGCGAGTCTCCTTTACGGGCGTGGAGGCGCCGATGCGCATTCTGCTGGTCGAGGACGATCCCTCGACCGCCAAGAGCATCGAACTGGTGCTGGGCGCCGAAGGAATGTCGGTTGAGACCACGCCCCTGGGTCGCGAAGGCATCGATCTCGGCCGGCTCTACGACTACGACTTGATCCTGCTCGACCTCAACCTGCCCGATATTTCGGGCTACGACCTGTTGCGATCCTTGCGCACCGCCAAGGTGGCGACGCCAATCCTGATCCTTTCGGGCATGAGCGAACCCGACAAGAAAGTGAAGGGACTTGGCTTCGGCGCCGACGATTATCTGACCAAGCCGTTCGACAAGCGCGAATTGATCGCCCGCATCCAGGCCGTGGTGCGGCGCTCCAAGGGCCACGCCCAATCGCTGATCCAGATCGGCCGATTGCGGATCAATCTCAATGCCCGTACCGTCGAAGGACCGGAGGGGCCGATCCATGTCACCGGCAAGGAGTACGCCGTTCTGGAACTGCTGGCTTTGCGCAAAGGCACGACCCTGACCAAGGAGATGTTTCTCAACCATCTCTACGGTGGTCGCGACGAGCCCGAAATCAAGATCGTCGATGTCTTCGTCTGCAAGCTGCGCAAGAAACTGGCCAAGGCGACGGGCGAAAACTTGATCGAGACCGTGTGGGGACGCGGCTATGTCATGCGTGAGACGCAGCCGCCGGCGACCGATCGCCCTCCTGCCCGGGCGGTAGCCGGCAAACGCTGATCGAGGCTAGACCGCGATCGGTTCATAGGGAATCACGGCCGCGATTCCCTACGTACCGTGAATCCCGGTCCGGAGCTGATTACGAGGGTATGAATCGATTCGGGATCTGTCTTGAAGCCTATGATTCAAGACAGATCGATCGTGCCCTAGCGGGGCGGAACGGCGGGGCGAGGTGGCGCTGCGCCCGGCACCGGCGCGCCCGGCTTGGCCACGCCCGACTGGCGATAGAGCCCGCGTTGGCCGTCGACCGGCGAAAAAGCCGAGGTAACGCCGATCACGGTCTCGGCGCCACCCAGGAACAACAGCCCGTCGGTCGGCATCTGGCGCGAGATGTTATCCAGCACCTTGCCCTTGGTCTCCTGATCGAAATAGATCAGCACGTTGCGGCAGAACACGATGTCGAACTGGCCGAGCGCCGTCATCGGCGACAGCAAGTTGAACTGCCGATAGTTGACCATCGCCCGCATCGCCGGATCGAACACCCAGTTCTCGCCGACCTGGGTGAAGTACTTGACCAACAGCGTGATCGGCAGGCCGCGTTGCACCTCGAATTGCGAGTAAATCCCGGCCTTGGCCTTCTCCAGGACCTCGAGCGAAAGGTCGGTGCCGACGATCTCGATCTTCCACCCCGCCCATTTCGCCTTCATTTCGTTGAGCACGATGACCAACGAATAGGGCTCCTGTCCGGTCGAGGCGGCCGCGCACCAGATGCGCAGCGACTTCTTGGCGGCGCGCGACTGCAGCATTTTCGGCATGACGACATCGCGGTACTGATCGAACGGCTTGGTGTCGCGGAAGAAGAAGGTCTCGTTTGTGGTCATCGCCTCGACCACGTCGAAAGTCAGCTTGGCGTCCTTGCCCGTGACTACCTGGCGCACCAGTTCGTCCAACCCCGACAAGCCGCGCTGGCGCGCCACCGGCACCAGCCTGCTTTCCAACAGATAGGCCTTGTCGCGGGTCAGGATGAGGCCCGATTCCTTCTTCAAGATCTGAGCGATGCCGTCGAATTCTTGCGGCGTCATGGCCGACCTCCGCCGACGACGCGCAAAATCGCCGGACCAATTTCGTCGAGCGGCAGGACGGCGTGCGCCAATCCGGCCTGTGTCACCGCGCCCGGCATGCCCCAGACCACGCTGGTGGCCTCGTTCTGGGCGATCACCACGCCGCCGGCGTCGACGATCGGACGGGCGCCTTGGGCGCCGTCGCCGCCCATCCCGGTCAAGACGATCGCCAGCACCCGGCTGCCGAAGACCTTGGCTATGGACCGGAACATGGGGTCGACCGCGGGCCGGCAGAAATTCTCGGGCGGGTCCTGGTTGAGTTTGATTTGCTTGCGCAGGCCGTCGGACTGCACCGTCATGTGGAAATCGCCTGGCGCGACATAGATGCGGCCGCCGGTCACCGGCTCGCCGTCCTTGGCTTCGGCTGCCTTGAGACCGCTGATCCGCCCCAAATGCTCGGCCAGGATGGTAGTGAAGGTAGGCGGCATGTGCTGGGTGATCAGGATCGGCAATCCGATCTGGGTCTTGAGCACGCCCATGACCGCGAACAGCGCCTGCGGCCCGCCGGTCGAAGAGCCGATGGCGATCACTTCGGGTCGCAGCAGCGCCGCCGGCAAAGGCCGGGTCTTGACCGCCTCGCCCGGTTTGAGCGTCGGCCAGTTGCCGGATGGCGCCGACGCGACCTTGGCCGATACCGCGACGTCGATGTTGGGCCGCGCCGTCGCCGGCGGCTCCTTGCGCGCGCGCCGCCGGCTCGCGCCGTGACCGCGGATCTTGGCGATCAGGTCCTGGCGGTAGGTTTCGGCTGCGTGCAACGCACCGCTGGCGGGCTTGGGCACGTAGTCGCAGGCGCCTTTGGACAAGGCCTGGATGCTGATGGTGGCGTTGCGCTCGGTCAGGGTGGACGCCATGATCACGCGCAAATCCGGCGCAATCTTTAGCAACTCCGGCAGTGCCGTCATGCCGTCCATCTCCGGCATTTCGATGTCGAGGATGACGATCTCGGGACGGGACCGCTCCACCGCCCGCACCGCTATCGCCCCGTTGCCGACCGATTCCACCACCTGAATGTCGGGTTCGGCTTCGAGCCAACGCTTGGTCAGCCCGCGCACGACCGCCGAATCGTCGACGATCATGACGCGCAGGGGACCGCCGGCCCCGCTTGGGCCGGCCGCGCTGACGGGACTCGACATGATCAGATCAATCCCACCTGAGCGAACTTGGCCTCGACGATCTCGTTGTCGAACGGCTTCATGATGTATTCGTTGGCGCCGGCGCCGAGCGCTTCCTTGATGTGTTGGATGCTGTTCTCGGTGGTGCAGAAGATCACGATCGGCTTGTCGCCGCCGGGACTGGCGCGCAGCTTCTTGAGGAATTCGAGGCCGTTCATCACCGGCATGTTCCAGTCCAGCAATACGCTGTCGGGCATCCGGCGCTTGCAGGCTTCCAGCGCCTGCTGACCGTCGACCGCTTCCTCGACCTCGAATTTGAGGTTCTCGAGGATGCGCCGCGCCACCATGCGGATGACCTTCGAATCGTCGACCACGAGACACGACTTCATAACGACCCCCAGTCCCGCGCCGCCTTCCGAGATCCCCCCGAACGGCTCAGGCGGCTTGCGCGGACTTGCCTTCGAATTCCAGCACCCGCTGTACCTCCAGCACCACCAGGAGCTGGCCGTCCAACCGGTATATCCCCCCCGACACTTCGCGCCAGCGCAAATCCAGGGTCGCCAAGTTACGCTCGTAATTCTCCGCCGGCAAGTTCAACACTTCGCCCACGGCGTCGACCATCAGGCTGTAATGCTCGCTGCCGTGCTCGACGACGATGCTCATGCCCTTCTGCTCCGGCGGCAAAGGGTCGAGCCCGAGCCGCAGCCGGACGTCGATCGCCGTGACGATGCGCCCGCGCAGGTTGAGCGCCCCCGCCACCTCGCGTGGCGCCAGGGGAATGCGCGTGATCTTCTGCGGGCCCAGCACGTCCTGTACCGACAGCACCGGCACGCCGAACAGCTGGCCGCCGATGGTCATGGTCACGAACAGGCCGCCGGCCGAGGCGGCGCCGTCGCCTTTCACGTCGCTCATGCTTCACCTCCGGCGGTCGAGACCGCCTGTTGCAGCGTCGCCAAGAGCGCGTCGCGGTCGAGCTTGGCAACATAGTCGTCGAAGCCGGCCTTGCGGCCGCGCTCCATGTCCTTGGGCGTGTGGTAGGAGCTGAGCGCGATCAACGGCATCGTCTTCCAGGCGCCGTCGCGGCGAAGCGTCTCGGCGAATTCGAAGCCGTTCATGCCCGGCATCTCGATGTCCGAGATCACGGCATCGAAGGAGTCGCCCGCCTCGCGCAGCTTGAGCGCGGCCTCGGCCGATTCCACCGCCGTCACCTCGTAGCCGGCGACACGCAGCACCGGCACCAGCATGTTGCGGAAGAAAGTCGAGTCGTCGACCACCAGGATGCGCTTGCCGCTCTCGCCCTCGCCGAAGGCGCGCTCGCTGCCGGGCGAGAACCAATCGCCGGCCGACTTGGTGATGAAGTGCGCGGCGTCGATCACCTCGGTGGCCTTGCCCGCCACCACCGCGCTGCCCAGGAGGCCGGCGCGGTGCGAGGCGATCTCGACCTTGAGTTCGGTCTCGACGATGTCGACGATCTCGTCCACCGCCAGGCCCATCGAGTGGTCGCGGTCGGTGAACACGATCACCGGCTGGTTGCCTTCGGTCTTGAGGGCATAGCTGTCGTCGACCTTGATCAGCGGCATCAGCTGGCCACGGTACTGCACCAGATGGCGGTCGTTGGACAGCTCGATCTTGGCGGTATCGATCTCTTCCAGCCGCGCCACCAGCGCCAGCGGCACCGCCTTGGGCTCCTTGGCCCCGGCCCGGAACACCAGCAGCGCCACTCGCTCGCCGGCCCGCGACCGCTTGGCTTCGATCTCGCTTTCGACCCGGCCGGTATCGGCGCCGACCGTCTCGCCGGTCGACGACGCCACGCCGTTGAGGTCGAGGATCATGATCACGCTGCCGTCGCCCAAGATGGTGTTGCCCGAGAACATGCCGATCTCGCGCAGGAACGGCGCCACCGGCTTGACGACGATTTCCTCGGTGTCGAACACTCGGTCGACGATCACGCCGAAGCGGTGATTGCCGACCTGGCTGACGACCACGAACACCTCTTCGGAATCGGTGCCGCGGGTCTTGCTCTTGGCGCCCTCGAGCTTGAGCGCATCGCGCAGGCTGACCAGCGGCAGCAGCCGATTGCGCAGCCGCAGCACCGGCGTGTTCTTGATCTTTTCGATGCGGTGCTCGCTGTTGCCCGAAGCCCGCACCAGCTCGACCACGCCGATCTGCGGAATGGCGAACCGCTCGCCGGCGCATTCGACGATCAGCGCCGAGACGATCGCCAGCGTCAACGGGATCTTGATGGTGAAGGTCGAACCCTTGTTGGCGAAGGATTTGACGTCGACCGTGCCGCCGATCTTCTCGATGTTGGTCCGGACCACGTCCATGCCGACGCCGCGGCCCGAGACCGCGGTGACCTTGACCGCAGTCGAGAACCCGGCGCGGAAGATGAACTGCAGGATCTGCTGCTCGCCCATGGTCGCGATTTCGGACTCGGTCGCCAGCTTGTTCTGGATCGCCTTGGCCTTGATCTTGTCGATCGGCAGACCCTTGCCGTCGTCGGCGACGACGATGACGATGTGACCGCCCTCGTGGAAGGCGTTCAAAGTCACCTTGCCGGTTTCGGACTTTCCGGCCGCCTTGCGCTCTTCGGGACCCTCGAGGCCGTGATCGGCCGAGTTGCGCACCATGTGCGTCAGCGGGTCCTTGATCAGTTCCAGCACCTGACGGTCGAGTTCGGTCTCGGCCCCCAGCATCTGCAATTCGATCTTCTTGCCGAGTTCGAGCGACAAATCGCGGATGATGCGCGGCAGCTTTGCCCAGGCATTGCCGATTGGCTGCATGCGCGTCTTCATCACGCCTTCCTGCAGCTCGGTGGTCACCTGGCTGAGACGCTGCAACGGCACCGAAAAGGCTGATTCCGACTGGTTACGGACCAGCTGCATCAGCTGGTTGCGGGTCAGCACCAGCTCGGAGACCATGGTCATCAGGTTCTCAAGCAGATCGACCGAAACGCGGATGCTCTGGTTGGCAACCGACTCGGCCGAAGCCGCCGGCGCTGCCGCCTTGGTCTGGCTTGCAGCCGGAGCGGGCGGAGCGGGCGGAGGCGGAGGCGAAGGCGGAGGCGGAGGCGGAGGCGGAGGCGGCGGTGGAGGCGCAGCAGCGGCGACGGGTGCCGCGGCCGCCGCATCGTGGCTTTCCGCCACCGGGGTCGCGTCGAACAAAGCTTGAAGCTCGTCCTCCGAGGCGTAGCGGTTTTCGGCCTTGGCCTTGGCGACATCGGGCGGCAAGGCGCCGCTCGGCGCTGCCGGCGGCGGTGGGGGCGGCGGGGGCGCAGCAGCCTTAGCGGGGGCGGCAACCGTCGCGGCCACGGCCTTGCCTTCGGCCAGGGCGTTGAGCGATTGGATCAGCGGCTGATCGTCGCCGGCCGGCTCCTGTTCGGTAGCTTCGATGCCGGCCAGGATGTCTTTGATTCGATCGATCGCCTGCAGGATCAAGGATACCGCGCCCGGGGTCACCGGCATGGTGCGGTCGCGGAACTTGCCCAGCACGTTTTCGCCGGCGTGAGCGACCGAACCCAACCGCGCCAGACCTAGGAAACCGGAAGTACCCTTGATGGTGTGGACCAACCGGAAAATGCTGGCGATCATGTCCGGGTTGTCGGGATTGCGCTCCAACTCGACCATCTGCGTATCGAGTTGCGACAGGCTTTCCGTCGTCTCGGTCAGAAACTCGCGCAGCAGATCGTCCATGGCCCTTCTCCTTCGCTACGCGCCAGCCAGTCACCGGGCCCTGCGCGTCAATACGGATCGGCAATACCCGCATGTCCACAAGCAACAATACCTTAATCCGGCGCAAAGTGACTTATGCCAAACGGCCTAGTTTACCTTTTGAAATATTTTGAATTATCCCCGACTGGCGGGCACCCAAGCCGACAACCCGACCACCCCGATTTGGCCGGTTTCCAGGTTGATTTCGGCTCCCAACTGCGTGGCCAATTGGGCTGCGTACCAAGCCTGAACATTACGCAATTCGACGTCACCCGGTTCGATCCGCCCCGCCAATGCGGTGCGGTTTTCGTCGTGCATCCGCGCATCCTTGCCCCGGGCTTCTATGGTCATGACCACGGCTTCTCCCGAAGCGCGGCAGCCGACCCTGAGCACGCCACCGCGCAACAAGGACTCCCCACCCACCAGCAGCAGGTTCAGCAGCAGCTTGACGGCCGTCTTGTCGAGGCTGTTGGGTTGCCCTTCGCGCGGCCAATCGAGCTTGATCCTGCCGCTGGAGAACAATCCCTCGGCAGCCGCACGCGCCTCGGCCAAGGGGATGTCGGCGCTGAAGCCCGTCGCGGCCCCGAATGCCAATCGGAAGAACAGCAATCGACCGATCGCCGCCTTGGCGCTTTCCTGCAGCAGCGCCAGCGCCTGGTCGCGAAACGCCGGGTCCTTCGCCTCTTGCAGCACTTCGACGCCGTTGTTCAGGGCGCCGATCGGACTGACCAAGTCATGGCACAGCCGCGAGCACAAAAGCGAAGCCAAGGCGATGTCGGAAATCATCCCGCTAGCTTATCGGCGCCGGACAGCAATGTCTCGGCCATGGCCAAGTCTTCCGGCGAATTGGCATTGAAGAACGGATCACGCGGAGTCGTCGGCCAATCGACTTGCGCCAAGCGATAGCGCGCCGTCCAACGGTCGATCTTGCGCATGGCCTCGGTCGTCATCGCCTTCCGCAGATCCCGCCGCAACGCGACCGGCCAGAGGGCGATGACGGGATGCGCCTGACCGCCCGAGGCGGCGCAGACCATTTCCGCCCCCCGCTCGACCGCCGCCCACATGCGCGCCACCAAATCGCCCGGAAGGAAGGGGCAGTCGCAAGGGAGGCTGACCACCCATTGCGCCGGCCGATCGAGGTCTGCCGCCCAATCGAGTCCGGCCAGGATACCGGCCAGGGGACCGGCAAAATCCGGCACGCTGTCCGGGATCACCGGCAGTCCGAATGACTTGAACCGGTCCGGATCGCCATTGGCGTTCAGCGCCAGCGCTCGGGTCTGCGACTTGGCTATGGCGATTACGCGCCCAAGGATCGGTCGGCCGCCGATCGCCTTCAGCCCTTTGTCGCCGCCACCCATGCGCCGCGCCAACCCACCGGCCAGGATCACGCCGACCACGTCTTGACCGGGCATCAATCGATGTCCGCCGATGCGCCCTTGCGGTCATGGCGGCGTTCCTCGTCTGCGGCATCGCTCCATTCGGCGTCGTGAACCAGTCGGTTCTCGCCCGAAACGACGATGAATCGCTTGCCTTTGGCTCGACCGACCAGGGTCAAATTGACCCGCCGCGCCAGTTCGACGCCCCAGGCGGTGAAGCCCGACCGCGAAATCAGGATCGGGATGCCCATGCGCACGGTCTTGATGACCATTTCCGAGGTCAGCCGACCGGTGGTGTAGAACAGCTTTCCGGCCGAGGACATGCCCTGGCGGAACATGTAGCCGGCGATCTTGTCGACCGCGTTGTGACGGCCGACATCCTCCATGTAGATCAGCGGCCGATCGCCCTCGCACAGCACGCAGCCATGGATTGCGCCGGCGCTCAAATAGAGCGACGGCCGCAGATTGATTTTGCGCGACAGGGCATAGATCCACGAGGTCCTCAGCACCGCATCCGCCGGCAACGCCACCCGGTCGATATGCTCCATCAAGTCGCCGAAGGTGGTTCCCTGGGCGCAGCCCGAAGTCTGGGTGCGCTTGCGCAGCTTGTCCTCGAAATCGGTCTTGGCCTTGGTCCGCACCACCACCACGTCGATCGACGGATCGTGCTCGACTCCGGTGACCTCGTCCGCGGACCGCAGCATGTTTTGATTGAGGAGATAGCCCAACGCCAAATATTCGGGATAGTCGCCGATGGTCATGGCGGTGACGATTTCCTGGCCGTTGAGATAGATGGTCAGCGGCCGCTCGACCGGCACCTTGATCTGCTGGCGCGCGCCGGTCTGATCGATGCCCGTCACCGCTTCGGTCAGGCGCGGATCGTCTGGGTCGGGCGCGACGAGGAACTCTTTGGCCATGGCGCACTATGCGCCGCTCCGGCCGCCCCGCCAAGCCGCAATGCCCCCACCCCATGCGGGGCTGATTTTGCGCCCGGGGCTGCTAATATGGCGGCGATGAACGCACTTGCGCCCACCGCCCGTCCGCTGATCGATCCGTTCCAACGTCGCGTCACGTATTTGCGCGTGTCGGTGACCGATCGCTGCGACTTGCGTTGCGTCTATTGCATGGCCGAGGAAATGACTTTCCTGCCCAAGGCGGAGATCCTGTCGTTGGAGGAACTCGACCGGCTGTGCTCGGCCTTCGTCGCCAAGGGCGTGCGCAAGCTCAGGCTGACTGGCGGCGAGCCGCTGGTGCGGCGCAACGTGATGAGCCTGGTGCGCAACCTGGGCCGGCACCTCGGTCATGGGCTCGACGAGTTGACGTTGACCACCAACGGCACGCAGCTCGAGCGTTTCGCCGACGAATTGGTAGGGGCCGGAATCAAACGCATCAACGTCTCGCTCGACACTCTCGACCCCGCCAAGTTCGAGGCCATCACCCGCTGGGGCAAGCTCGACCAGGTGATGCGCGGCATCGCTGCTGCCAAACGGGCCGGGCTTGCGATCAAGATCAACGCCGTGGCGTTGCGCGACGTCAATGCCGAAGAGTTCGATGCCATGGTGGCATGGTGCGGCGAACAGGGCTTCGATCTTTGCCTGATCGAAACCATGCCGATGGGCGACATCGACGGCGACCGTACCGATCAATACCTGCCGCTGTCCGAAGTTCGGGCGCGGCTCGCCCGGCGTTGGACGCTGAGCGATACCGACTATCGTACCGGCGGCCCGGCGCGCTATGTCGGCGTCGCCGAGACCGGCAGGCGCATCGGCTTCATCACTCCGTTGACGCACAATTTCTGCGAAAGCTGCAACCGGGTGCGGCTGACCTGCACCGGTACGCTTTACATGTGCCTCGGCCAGAACGACGCCGCCGATCTGCGCGCGCCGCTGCGCGCCTCGGACGACGATGCCGCGCTGGGTCGCGCCATCGACGAGGCCATCGCCCGCAAGCCGAAGGGGCATGATTTCGTCATCGACCGGCCGCACCAGCCGCCGGCGGTACCACGCCATATGAGCGTGACCGGCGGCTGAGCCGGGCGTGCTGTTCACCCTCGGCCACTCGCATCATTCGATCGACCGGTTTGTCGCGCTGTTGCGGCCGCACGGCATAAGCCTGGTGGTCGATGTGCGCTCGCATCCTGCTTCGCGTTTTGCGCCCCAATACGGCCGCCACGTCTTCGCGGCCGCTCTCGCCACTGCCGGCATCGCTTATGAATGGCTCGGCGACAAGTTGGGCGGCAAGTCCGATTGGCGCAAGCGCGCCACCACCCCGGAATTCGCCGCCGGCGAGCGCCGAGTCCGCGCCTGGGTCGCCGCAGGCCGACGACCGGTTCTGGTCTGCGCCGAGAAGGACCCGTTTGCCTGCCACCGCGCGCTATGGCTCGGGCGCCATTTTCGCGATCTCGCCCCGCATCATCTGCTGGCCGATGGCAGCGCTCTTGTCCACGCCGAGTTCGAACAGGAGCTGTTGCGCCGGACCAAAGCGGCGTCGGAACTTGCGCTCGATGGAGAAGCGATCCAACTGGCCTATGACCGCGTCGAACCCAAGGCCAAGCCGAGTCAGCGCCGGCGTGGACGCTCGGGCGGCGGCTGAGTCTCGCGGCCATAGAGCAGGTGGTTGATGGCGGTGAACAGCCGCTGCGGAAAGACTTGGCGCTCGACCGCGGCGCCGGCCAAGACCGGAATTTCCAGCGGTTCGGCACCGGGTGCGGTGACCGTGATCCGGCCGACCGGCGCGTCCTTGGCCACCGGCGCATTGAGCGGCCCCTCGTAGGACAACACCACCTTCATTTCGCGCCGCGCCTTGCGACTCAGGGTGATGACCGCGTCGCTGCCCACGACCAGCGGCACGCGCGGCGCCACGCCCAGCCAGACCTCGGCATCGTCGACCGTCTCGCCGCGCTTGAAGAAACGCACATTGGTGAACTCCGAGAAGCCGAATTCCAGCAGCCGCTCGCCCTCCTGGCTGCGGGGGTTTACCCCTTTGAGGCCGTGAATCACCATCACCAGCCGCCGGTCGTCGCGTTTGGCCGAAGCGGTCAGGCCAAAGCCTGAGACGTCGAGATTGCCGGTCTTGAGGCCGTCAACGCCGAGCGGCTTGTAGAGCAGCGGATTGCGGTTGCCCTGCTTGATCTTGTTGTAGACGAATTCGCGCTCGGAATAGAAATGATAGTACTCGGGGAAATCGTCGACGATCCGCCGCGCAAGCTGCGCCAGTTCGCGCAGCGTCATCAGGTGCTCGGGATGCTCGAGACCGGTGGCATTGCGGAACTCGGCGCGGACGAGCCCGATCCGCCGCGCCGTGCGGGTCATCTCCGCGGCGAACTTCTCTTCGCTGCCGGCAATGCCTTCGGCCAGAACGATGCAGGCATCGTTGCCCGACTGGACGATCATGCCCCGCACCAGATCCTCGACCGCAACCCGCGTGCCGACCTGGACGAAGGTCTTGGACCCGCCCGTCCGCCAGGCCTTTTGGCTGACCGGAAAGGTGTCGGTCATGCTAATTTTGCCGGCCTTGAGTTGGCTGAACACGACATAGGCGGTCATCAGCTTGGACATCGACGCCGGATGCACCATCGCATCGGCGTTCTTTTCGTAAAGCACGGCACCGGTCTCGTGATCGATCAGGATCGCCTGCTGGGCGATGCTGTCGTAGGCCTGCGCGGCAGGCGCCAGTAACAGCAGCGCGATGGTCAGCAATCGCGCGATCATTGGTCGACCACGATGCGGGCCTCGGTCATGCCGGCCTGGATGGCGCGATCGAGCGCGTAGTCGGCCTGCTCGACCGTGTGCAGGGGACCGAGACGCACGCGAAACAGGTTACGGCCGCCGACATCGACCTGCTGGACGAAGGCCTGGCCGATCGGCTGCAGGCGCTGGACCACGGCCTGGGCGCGATCCTGCTGGGCGAAGGCACCGGCTTGGACGTAAAGCCGGGTCTGTTCGACTCCGATCACCCGTACGCCGGGCGGAACCTCCTCGCGCGACGGGGGCGGCGCGGCATTGGCCGGCGGACGGCGCGGCGCCTGGGTCGAG
>Ga0194120_10000865_pt1 | contig 56499 bp, 43 predicted proteins | sample TA2MahCa65mmetaG_FD_148642 | JGI IMG/M metagenome (GOLD analysis project Ga0194120, IMG submission 148642) | Freshwater microbial communities from Lake Tanganyika, Tanzania - TA2015019 Mahale Deep Cast 65m | ecosystem: Environmental > Aquatic > Freshwater > Lake | place: Tanzania: Lake... | reverse complement strand
TTTTGTTGACATTGCAACGAGTAGTCCAATACTTATTTTGATAAAAAGCGAAGCTTTTTATCAAGAAATATCAAGTTTTAGGCTACTAGTTGCAACGGTATGAAATTTACAGATAATATTATGAAACAAAATTTAGAATTTGAGATCTTAGATCAAAAAATATCAAAAAAATTTAAAATAGATAACGAATCAATGAATGAATTCATTGATTCAAATAAAAAATCCAAAAAAGACCTTAATATATATTTTAGTGATTGTATAATTGTTAAATTCAATAATAATAATCAATATTGGAGGTGTCATAGAAGTGATCAAGAGTCAAAAAATTATTCAATTAATGAAACTAAAGACAAGTTAATATTCACATTAAAAATTAACTTTGATAATATAATAAAAATGTATAATGCATATCTATTATCCACTGTTGAAAAGATTGGAAATTCTGTTTCAACAGAAAGTTATAATTATGATATGATAAAATTATATGATATATGTTTGCAATCTAAAATAAATATATCTAATAAAGTTGATGATATTGATTATGTAAAACATATTTTATTTAGTTGTATAGTATACAAACGATATTTTAAAATTTTATGCAAAATAATACACAAAGAAAGTGATATATCCTCGTTAAGGATCATACTTATTAAAATGAGTTATCTAAGATTGATGATATTAAAATATTTGAATTGTTTTAATATATTATTATCTAAATTACCAAAATTTGAATTAACATCAGAAGAAGAAAAAATTGTTTCAATAAAAGATATATATCGTTAAAACCTAACTTGTTTTCAAATTATTAAAATCAACCGCAACAAAATCATTATTACGACTAATATGATGAATACCATTAGACAAAGTAAAATAATGTTCAAATCTGACTCTATTTGGAGATAATTCAGCGATTCTTTCTATATGTAAAGTTTGACCATATATTGGTTCTTTAATTTGGACAGGTAAGTAAAGATTTCCGTTTTCTCTGATTATACCTCCGCCACATCTATTAAAGACACATTTACAATTTCGATAGATTCTATCTTCGTATTTTTTCCAGTCTGACAATAAATTTTTGGAATAATATATTTCGAGTATTTTTCCAAATCGAAATTTTCGGGATGTTATTAACCAATAATAATTATTATGTTTGAATACTGTTGAATCGTAATATTTTCCAGTTAATATAACATTTTCTCGCCATCTATCGGGAAATGCATCGCAACTATATATACTCAATTTTTCTGATGATGCTTGTTCTGGAACCATATATATTTTATTATTATTTTTAAATACATATGGATAAGATAGATGATGCGTTGTAGTGATGATGTTCATTGGTTCAGAACGAATATAAGTATTATTCGCAAAACTTATTTTAATCATATATATTTCTCCAATTTTCTTATTATTTAATTTTTCATAAAACAAATATGTTTCATTATTGTAAGTGAATAAAAATGGATCGGCACAAACTGTAAATTCACAATGGATTTGAAGCCCTAATGTATTGGAATTATTAAGATATTCTAATAAATTTTTCAAATTTGGAATATTTTTTTGGAATGCAATCCAAAATGTTTTATTATTTTTAATATATTCTTCTATACTCATAAAATAAAAATTGAAAATTAATATATTCTATTCAATATATTAGTTAAAATTAATTCGATATCATGTCTGGGCTTTTAGTCAAAGGACGATTGTCAAAACAGGTTTTGCCTGCTTCATATGATTTACAAATTTATCCAAATTTAACAAATAATACTTTTTTAGGGCAAGTATCAATATTAATCAATTTTAATGATTATGAATCTGAAAAATTTGCTTTACATATTAAGGATTTGAATATTACCTCTGTTAAATTTGATGACACAGAAGTGCGAACAGAAAAATATGAATCAGAAGAATTATTGGTGATTCATACTGAAATGGTTCCCATAAAATTTCAACACACATTATCAATACAATATTCTGGACACATTCGATCAGATTTAATGGGATTTTACAAGGCATCTGATAAAATATATGCTACACAATTCGAACCCGCAGATGCAAGATCAGTATTTCCATGTTTTGATGAACCAAATTTTAAAGCTGTTTTTAAATTAACTCTTGCCAATATTCCAAATAATTTCACAGTTCTTGCTAATACTTTAGCTAAACATAGAGTTGGTGATGATAAGATAACATCGTATGAATTTGAAGATTCTCCTTTCATGTCAACATATTTATTAGCTTTTGCCATTGGCGAAGTAAATTATTTAGAAACTTATCATGATCGGTTTCAAAACGGAGTTTTGACCAAAGTTAGGATTCGAGTCTATGGAACCTCAGAAAATGAAACAAAATTTGGATATGCCTTAGATATTGCAAAGAAATGTTTGAAAGCATTTGAGGAGTTTTTTGCATATCCATATCCCATGAATAAGTTAGATTTGATTGGAATTCCTAACTTTGCCGCAGGAGCCATGGAGAACTTTGGATTAATTACTTATAGAGAATCAGCTTTATTTTGTTCAGCAGATTCGGAGTTATCTCATAAACAAAATGTATGTCAAACAGTATGTCATGAAATAGCACATCAATGGTTTGGAAATTTGGTAACAATGGATTGGTGGAAATACTTATGGTTGAATGAATCGATGGCTACTTATTTTCAATGGTATATATCTGATCTATTGTTTCCTGAATGGGAACTATGGAATGAATTTGTTAACAAAGAATTTAAATATGCTCTGACAGTAGATAGTCTTGCTTCATCACATCCAATTGAAGTTGATATTGAAAATGTTAAAGATTTAAATCAAATATTTGATGGAATATCGTATTCTAAGGGATCATGTTTAGTTAGATTTTTAGCCAATCGTCTCAGAAAAAAGAACGAAGATGGAGAAGTTGTGGACAATTTTAGGAAAGGTATGCAACTTTATATTTCAACACATGCTTACAAAAATACAACATCAGAAGATTTATGGGAAGCATTTTCTCGTGTGTCAGGTGAGGATATTTCTAGTCTTATGAATAGTTGGACAAAACAAACTGGATATCCTGTTTTATCACTTGAAAAAAAAGAAGAAATAAAAGAACTATATGAGATAACTCAAAAGAAATTCTTAAAAACTGGACCAAATGAAGATCTAACAAAATGGATCATTTCATTGGATATGAATATGAATTTAATTGATTACAATATAACATTGTCAACCAGAAGTGTTTCATTTCCATTAAAAGGAACATTAATTTTAAATCCAGATAGAATTGGATTTTATAGAGTTGATTATAAAACAATTACTTTCAATATCACTGAGTTATCAGTTAATTTACAGAAACAAATATTTGATGATATGTTTACTTTAGCATTGAGTGGATATTCTAGTTTGTATCAAGTATTTGATCAACTAAAGAAATTAGATATGAGTAAAGTAACAAATTATAATTTGTTAGATGCTTTATTGATCAATCTTACATCAATATATAATTTATTAAATGGAGAACCAGATTTACAATTAAAATTAAAACAATTTATTGAAAAATATATTTTACCTCAAGTAATAGCATTATTTTCTAGGATTGGTTGGGACGACAAGGCTGATGATGATATTAATACTTTATATTTGAGACCCTTATTAATTAATTTCCTAGGATTAATGGAAAATAGAGATATTATTGAACAGGCTTTAAAACGCTTTAGTGAAAAGAATTATAAATATAATTTAGCGATTATTGGTTCATATGCTTCCAACAAAGAGTTTGATGAAATGTTAGTTTTGAAAGAGACAAGTTCTGATCCTCAAATTCGGAGCGATTTGGCTACTGATATTGGCAATGTGAGAAATCCAGAATTAGTTGATCGAGTTTTAAGTAATTTATTTAAATTTAAGAGTCAAGATATTTGGATTACTATTCGAAGTTTGTCAATTAACAAAAATGCTACTGATAAAATATTTGAATTTGTGTTGAGTAATTGGAACAAGATTTTAGAGGTTTACAAGACAGGATCTCATGAATTGACTATGACTATTAAAAGTATTGCATTTGGATTAAATAAACAAACACAGCTTGATCGATTCTCTGAGTTTTTCAGAGTTCCACCTCTTGGGACAGAAATGGGAGTTAATCAATCCAAAGAACATGTGACAAGTAAATTATTGTCAATTAATCGAATTAAAGCTGATAGGGAATTTTTAGAATTTTTATCTTGATACATTGTATGAGGAAAATTCCAGAAGAACAAGAAAATTTTTTTGATACATGGATAATTGAATATGCCGATATAATGTCATCAACTTATAAAAGTTTGGATATGACTCCAAATATGTTAACAACTGTCAGTTTAATATGTAATATTAATAGTGCTATTTTATTTTTTTATGATAATCGAGAACTAGCTGTTCTAATGTTTTTAATAGGATACTATTTTGATTGTGCTGATGGATTCTACGCTAGAAAATATAATATGGAAACGGAATTTGGAGATTATTATGATCATTTTAATGATATGTTAAAATTAATCATGATTATGTCAATTATGTATTACAAATCAAGCAGTAAATTTTATAAAGTTTTACCTATCATATTAGGATTTGGATTATTGACAGGAATTCACATTGGATGTCAAGAAAAAATATATAGCGAGAGTAATAATATTAAATCTGGAACATTAAATATTTTTAAATCTTGGTGTTTGAATACGGATTATATATATACAACAAAATATTTTGGAGTTGGAACTTTGATAATTGTTTTTTGTATAGTTATGCTGATGTATTAAAAAAATTGAATTAAATTTAGTATATCACTTAACCTTATACTAAATCAATCACACATGAGTAAGAGAAAGAGGTCATCATATGAACATAAAACCGATACTAAAGTCATCAGAGATATAACATTATATGATAGTCTAAATCCATTAATATATTCTATTGATAATGAATTCCATTTCAAAACTGAAGTTAATATTCTAAATATCGAATTATTAATCAGACAAATGTCGGAATTCATCTCTAAATATTACACTAAACACAGTTCAGATTCAGAATTAATTGTTAAATATGTTGTTGATACAGGAGGAGGTATGTTAAATCAAGCTCTCAAGTTTATCGATTTTGTTAATCTAGTGAGACATAAATATCCATCTGTTAAATTTCATTCAATCATTACAGGAATGGTAGCTTCGGCAGGAACTCTAATGTGTGTTATTGCCGATCGCAGATTCATGACTAAAAATGCAAGTGCCATGATTCATGAATTGTCAGCAGGATATCAAGGTAAGTATACTCACTTGGCTTCTTATAGTGATCATCTAAAAAGCCAACATGAAAAAATAGTCAAGATTTATCAAGATCATAATGATAAACTAACAAAAGTAAAATTAGAAAGTTTACTCAAAGACGAAACATGGTTTGTTGTTTCTAAATATTTAGAATTTGGTTTTATTGACGAGATCTGTTAAGATCTCATTATGAGATAAAATTTATTTTATATCATAACGAAATTTGCTAAAATCTCGTTATTTTATTTATGCAATAAATTACATAACAAAATCTACCAACGCCTGCGTCTATGTCTATATCTATTGCCTCGTATATCGCCATTTCCTCGCCAATGGCCTACACTATGTGGATAGATCATATTGTATCCCAATGGATAAGCCAATATATTATTGCCATATATCCATTGAACACAATCAGATTCAAACATTGGACCATTAATATTTCCAGGGACACATTTTCCGTATCCTCGTTGATCAATGCAAAATCCGCAATTGACACAATTCATACATTGATCAAAAGTAAAATCACCACAATTTTGACAACCAAATTGACTAGGAATTGCAAAATTTTCCTGATTAAAATATTTCATGATGACATATAAACACAATAGAATCAATATAATTAAAAGTATTTCCATTATAATATATAATGGAAAATAAATATAGTCGATTGAGATCAGATAGAAGTGGAGCCCAAATAAACGATATGATATATGCATTTGGATATTGTTATATGAAAGGTTGGAATTATTTAGGTGCATGTAATAGATATTGGCATAGACAATTTGATGAATCTCGAATTAATAATACTTTATTGAGCACCAATGTATTGTGTGATTTTTTAGGTTTTCCAAGACCAATTAAAGACAATCATATTTACAAAAATATTGCTATGATTGATAACGAGTATTTACCACATATGCATGCTATATTTACACTAGAATTTTTAGATGTTTTGTATCAAAAAGCAAAACCACAATTAATTAATATTAAACAAAATCCTGATGATTTTATTGTTTCAATTCATGTTAGACGAGGAGATATTACACCAGAACACAGACACGGTTTCAAATATACAGCCAATTCTTATTATTTACAAATCATAACCGAAATCAAGAAAGTTAAACCCAATGCAAGATTTTTAGTTTTTAGTGAATCAAATAGTAAAGAACCATTTGATGATTTTGTTAATTTAGGTTGCAAGATGATGTTAGATACAGATTTAGTAGAAGCTTGGAATTATTTTATTATGTCTGATGTTTTTGTCATGTCAAGTAGTTCTTTTTCTTATGTTCCAGCATTGTATAATAAAAATATAGTTGTATCTATTTGGAGTAAATATTGGAAACCACTTGATAATTGGATTAATCATGACAATTTAGATGACAAGATTAAGGATATACTGGAGAGAATCAAATGATTGGATTAATCATGACAATTTAGATGACAAGATTAAATGATACGATTAAAATCACAAATATTAACCTGTTCTTCTATCCATTCATATGTCTTTCTCAAACCATCAATGAGTTTCATATTTGGAGCCCAGTTTAATTTTTCTCTTATGAGTTTATTATCGGAATTTCTTCCTCTCACTCCCAAAGGACCAGAAACATGTATCACTTCTAAATTCTTATTAGCTATTTGCATAATCATAGTAGCTAATTGATTAATAGTTACCATTTCTTCTGAACCTATATTTACTGGACCACTAAAATCAGATTCCATCAATCTGATAATTCCTTCAATACATTCATCAATATATAAAAATGATCGTGTTTGTTCACCATCACCAAAAATTTCTATTTCACGATCATTCATACATATTTTTCTACACAGTGCCGCAGGAGCTTTTTCTTTGCCCCCATTCCAAGTTCCTAAAGGACCAAATATATTATGAAATCTGGCTATTTTAACATTTAATCCATAGTTTCTTTGATATGCTAAATATAATCTTTCACTAAATAGTTTTTCCCAACCGTATTCAGAATCAGGACATGCAGGATATGCCGATTCTTCAGAACATTTTGGATTACTAGGATCAAGTTGATTATATTCAGGATACATACACGCCGACGATGAATAGAATATTTTCTTAACTTTTTTTCTAACACATACTTCTACAACATTCAAATTGATTAATGCCGAATTATGCATGATATCAGCATCATGTTCTTTACTAAATACATAACTTGCCCCACCCATATCAGCAGCTAATTGATATACTTCGTCAACTTTATCATCGATGACTAAATCACATGCTTTAGGATCTCGTAAATCAGCAATAATAAATTCATGTGCATCAGTGTTCTTATATTCGTGCCATTTTAAATCAACACCACGAACATAATGACCTAGTTGAACTAATTTAGAAATTAAATGACCTCCTATGAAACCACCCCCACCTAGAACTACTATTCGTTTTGTCATTATAATAAGTATTCGGTTAAAAAATATAGATTTTTTAACTAACTATATTTTAATTAGTTTGATATAATAATTTTATAGAGAACATAATAATTTGACAAAATAAAATAATGATCCAAGGCTGGCTCTGTGAGCCAACGAAGCCATCTTCGCGTTTATCTAGTAAAAAAATCTATAGACTTGGAAACAATTCTAATTAGAGAACTACCGATAGATTCTTTATATACTTTCACACTTGTAGCCTTTTCTGAAATATCAACAAATACAAATTCATCGTCTTTTTTAGTGTCAGAACCTACCGAAGAACCACCGACATAGTTTTCAATCAAATTTACTTCGCTTTTCTTGGGAGGTTTTGGAATATCTATTGGACGAGTCTTAGTTTTAGAACAATCGATTGACATTTCTTCACTTAATTCATCAATAATGCTATCGGAACATTTATTATCAGTTGTTATATGACTCAAATCAATTTCATATAATTTAAACCAATCATGATTAAAAAATTCATCCCAACTCATCCTATTTTTTGGATCATGTTGTAATAGGTTTTTGATCAAATCCATACATTGTTCAGAAAATATATTTTCATGTTTGATTCTTCTTCTCTTAACAAATTCTATCAATTGAGCTTGATTAATTCCATTTGGATAGGGAACTCGCCCATTTAATAATTCATACATAATTATACCAAATGACCATAAATCAGCTTTTATATTATATCTCATATCAACTAATAATTCTGGAGCCATATATAATGGACTTCCACAAATAGTAGCCACAAGATCATCATAGCCAACCGTATTACTTTCATTGTTTTGGAAATATCTTGAGAATCCAAAATCAGCCAATTTAACTACGATTTCATCGTTTTCTGTTTTTGTCATCAATATATTTTCTGGTTTCAGATCACGATGGATGATATTTTTTTTATGGATATAGTATAACGCATTCCTTAATTGTGTTAAATAGTAAAATGAGACTTCTTCCCGTTTTTTTAATTCAGTTATTTCTTTTATTGAATTGATTAGGTTCCTAAATGTTCCATAATTACAATATTCATTAACGATATACCATCTATCTTTAGTTGTAAATGTTTCATAACATTTGACAATATTAGGATGATTTAATTGAGCAGAAATTTTAAGTTCCGAATATAATTTATCTGTTTTAGGTTTATCTAATGTCGAAGAATCAATGCATTTTAATGCATATTCTCGTTTAGATTCATCACATGCCTTATATACCGTTGAAAATGATCCCTTACCTATAGGTTCTTTTGAATATGTATATTTAGACTTGCGTTTACCTTCCATAATAATAGAATCCATTATTTATTAGGTTAGTCTGTCTTAAGATAGAACTTCAAATTTTTTTTTGTTCTGGATGATTACAATGAATAATATATCGAGAAATATAATAATTATTTTATTCAATATAATTAACAGATATTCAATGGTTCAAAATAATAAATATTTTATTTCTAGATAAAATCTTGTTAAAAAATATTGGACTATTATTTGGATTGTTGAATAAACGCCTAATTTTTTGATTCGCCAGAATCAAAAAATTCAAAAAGATATTTTACGATTTATCGTAAAATAACATGGGCGAGAGTTATTTGTCATATGGCACAAAATACTGGCTATAATTTCTGGATAATTATTTGATACCTATCGTATCAGAATCATCAAAATTAGAAACATGTATTATTTTTTCGTTCAATACTAAACATTTTAAACTATTACCATGACATTGTTCCATTAATTCTACATCATATGGAGTTTTAATAGGCATTAATATATTTAATAATTTTTTGGCAACATCTTTATTAACCAAATATGCTTGAGCACCCCAAATCATTTCTTCTGAATAATAGATAGTAGGAGAAATATAATTTCCTTTTTTACATTTATCATTAAAACAATTGATATCCAAATATAAAATGTCCCAAGAAGCTTGAGTATTTTGGATTGTTGTTACGATTCTATTAAATTTTTCTATAAAATTGTCCGATAGAATAATATCATCTTCAAATATAATTCCATATTGCACATTTGGATCGTTAACAATTTTTTGTAATACATTATAATGTGATAAATAACATCCATAAACACCTTTTTTTAGATCTGATTTTGATATTATGTTTTGTTTTTGTAAATCGTCTACATTAAGTTCTTTACCGTTAATTGCTTTGATAAATTCATAATTAGTAATATTTTGGGTTTTCAATTGGGTTTCTATTTGTTGTTTTCTATCGGATCTTGATTCAAGGTTGATGATATATATTTTTAGATTATTTAGACAGAATTGCGATGGATTAGTTGGAATAAATAGTATCAATATCAATAGTATAATCAATAATATTATGAATATATGGTTATACATAATATTATTGATGAAAAAAAATTGAAAAATAAACAATAAACAAATTAAATAATTTATTGTATAAGAATATAGCTAAGATGACTCAAAACCTTATTAACGGAGTATATGTATCAAGCACAGAAAGCATGCCATCGCATCCTATAGAAAATATACTTAGCTCTATAGGCAATGATTATTGGTGTTCACTTCCTAGATATTATTATGATCAAGGAGCTGTCGTTGTAAAAATCAAATTCCCAACACGAATTCGAATTGGTGATTTTGTTATAGTATGGGAACATTATCCTTCTGATTATAATATCATGTTGGATAACATGATTGTATACGAAGATAAAAATAAACGATCGATGCTTCCAACTAATTTATGTTTGAATCGAGAAGCTGATGAGATTACTATTAATCTCAATAAGTTAGGCAATGGAATTTATTACGGAATTTGGTATGTGAAAATTTCGGGAGAAGTTATGTCCAAAGAAACTGCAATATCAGAATCAGTCAAATCAGCTGATGTTGAATTGAGTATGGATAGTAAATCAGTTGAAACAGAAGAAATTTTTACTTCAGGAACAGAATTAGAAGAACTCAAAAGACAAAATAAATTCCTTGCTGAAGCACTACTTGATATGCGAACACAACTCAATGATTACAAAGATGAACTTAATAGAGTTAAAGATCGAACTATTTTAAATGAAACTAATACACTTGAACTAAGAGATAATTTTGAATATTCTAAGATTGGTCAAATTACTAGACTAGAACTTGATCATATGAAATATGACATGTCAGAACAACTTGATAAGAAACTAGAAGCGATTGACAATGAACTAGAAAAAGTTAATAAAAGAACAGAATTAAATTATGATCACATGATATCATTGGAAACTTCACTTGATGAACTAAAAATAAAGTGTAATGGTGAATATTCTGTTTTGAATAGCAAAATGAGAGAATTAACTGTTCAATGTAAAGAAGCTGAAATGCGATTTGATGAACTTGAATACGATCTAGACAATGATCTCGAAATATATCGCAAATTGGTTGATGAACTTAATGTTATATTTAATGGAGATATTGCTTCAGGATGTAGGTCAATGCTTGATATTATGAAACTGTGTGATTCTGAAAGATTTAAGAATGTGATCTATCTTGTAGAACAATTGAAAGATTCATTCCGAGGAGATATTGTTGATGGTTGTGATGAATTGATCAAATTAGTTAATATGATGAAGGACACTCAAGAAAAACTAAATGATAAGTTTATTGAAATATCAAATAATTTACTTTCACAAAAGCAAGAAATTACTACTTTGAAGAATGCTCGAGAAGGTATGGTATCAACTATCAATACGGTGAGAGCCCAAGGAGTAATAACATCAACTAAGATCAATCATATTAATAAAGAATTAGGAACACTTAAACATAGTTCTGATGTTGTATCAAATGAAATTGGAATTCTCAAGAATATATCAAGTGATCTAAATCACGAATATGGTAGATTGAATAATTTGACAAACAAGCATACTAATACTCTTGAAACTCATAGCACCAAATTCGATGAACTAAAGCAAGAACTAACAAAAGCACATACTGTTGATATGGCTCTATTAATGAAGAGAACAGAGGGCGAAATAAAAGAAGGTGAAATCAGGTTAACTAACACTTATAGATCTGAATTAGACAAATTATGGGCTTCTCAAGACGAATCCAATGTATCACTTACACAAACTCGAAATGATGTAGATAAATTGGAGAAGACACTATCATCTAAAATTGATGATACAATGAGATCTCATTCCGAACTTCAGGAACAGACTCATATGGAGATGGTGAATATTCATCATAAAATAGATAATATTGAAGAAAAAATATCAGAGAAAGTTAAAAAGATCGAGATATCACTTAGACCAGATCATGAAGTTAAAACAAGTTATGATATGTGTATGAGAGAGGTTAAAAGAACTGGTGAAGCCAAAGAATTGGGCTTTGTTGATGTTAATTGATTAGTTTATTATATTAACCATTTATTTTGATATACTTTTTTCTATTATTCCAAACTGTTCTACACAGAGGACAATTATTTCTACGAACTAACCAATCTCGCAATGCTTGATAACCAAAATTATTATGGCAATGATCACATACTGCAAATTCATTGCCAATGGGTTCTTGGGTGATAGGACATTCTGTTCCATGTTCGGGATTCAATGCTTTGTTTTCTATTTGCCATTCGTTATTATTTTGAACAAGTGGATCATTTTGAACAGGGAAATTATTTGCCCCATTAATTGGATCATTCCTAAGAATAGGTTCTAATCCTACTCGAGTTAATATTCTTGGCAATACAAAACTTTCATGAGGTGATATTGAATTTTTAATCATCATACCATCTCTATAACACATATATGCCATTGATAAATTATAAATTTTAATTTTTTCATTCGGATTAACATTATCAAAGTTAATTCTCATTCTGACTGATTCAAATCTTGAATGATTAATTCCGCCAACATAACTATCAACAGAAGAATCTGTATAGTTTTCTATATCACCATTATATGGTATATAAATCAAATTATTTGATATTTTTTTGGATGACAGTTCTATCATATCGTGATCATAATCAAATCTTTCGTGATCATTAAGAAATAAAATAAGTCTTTGTATATTATCAATATTTCCTTCAATAAAAAATCCCTTACATAAATAATTATCTCCTATATTCATTGTTATATTTTCGTGATTAACATTTGTTTCAAATAACTCGATATTTTGAAATCTATCAGATAGTTGGCTTCTTACAAGGGCACGCCTTTCAGTTCCATCACTATATACATATTTTCCAACTAATTTAGATTCTATAACAAGATTATTGTCTAAATTTTCTAGGGTAATTATTGCTTCATGATATATCATTGAAATTATAACTAGTCTGTTTACAAAATATTCAGGAATTATAACATGAAATTTATTTCTTGTTTTACGAACAGGATTCAAATCCATCAAAAAACTTAGATAATACTTTGCTATACGATTATCTCCTACAACAAGTTCAATGCTAACTTCTTTAAAATGTTCTCTAAATTGTTCAATATTTTCTACATTTGGACGACAATGAAATGAAATATATTTTGGATGAAATATATCAGCATTTCTCGATATTCGTAATCTATTCATATCAAAATCAAGTTCTTGAATTTCATGTGCTTCTTGTATGGGAAGAACTCTGTTTTCTTGCCCATATGCTATTAAGCCCATTAGTGCCATATTCTATATGATGATATTTTTTATTGAAATGATAACGCATTGCAATAAAAAAATTATTTTGATAAATTATATTTTAATATATTTCTTTCTATTATTCCAAACTGTTCTACACAGAGGACAATTATTTTTACGAACTAACCAATCTCGCAATGCTTGATAACCAAAATTATTATGGCATTGACCACAGATTGCAAATTCATTGCCAATAGGTTCTTGGGTGATAGGGCATTCTGTTCCGCGTTCTGGATCCAATGCTTTATTTTCTGTTTGCCATTCATTATTACGAATAGGTTGGATAGGTTGAACAGGACGAGCTGGAATTTCTTGGACATGTTGTTCTGCGGGCAATATTCTTGGAGCTGGATTTGCATTTCTATTGGCATGTTCTGCTACTGCTCTATTTATACCAGAACGAGTTAATCTTTGTGGAAGTATGGGTGATATGTTTGCATAAACATCCATAATGCCAACCATTCCTGCAATATAGTGCAAATAATTAAGAGAAATATTATAGATTCTAAGTATATCATTTTCCTGTGGATTATCTAATGTGATATGCATTCGAACAGAATCAATCCGAGAATGGTTTACCGCTCCTATATAACTATCAAATGTTAATTGTTTGTAGTTATCTTTATCTAGATTATATGGTATGTATAATAAATTATCGGATATTTGATTAGAAACTAATTCTAACATATCACGATCATAATAAAATCTTTCATGTGCATTTAGTGTAAGTTTTATATTTTGTATTTTAGAAATATTTCCTTCAATAAAAAATCCTTTACACAAATGATTAGTATTAACATTAATTACCATATTTTGATGTATATTATCAACATCAACTTCTTGAAGTTCTTGAATTAGATCAATATAACTATTAACAATAAACCAATTTCTATCAACATTCTCATTGAATGAAATACCATCACATATAATCGAAATATTATTAATACGCATCGCTGGATTCATACCTTGAATCATAATTCTTGCCTCATGATACTGCATTTCAATTAAAAATATCCTATTAATAAAATAGTCAGGAATTACAATATTGAATTTATTTCTTGTTTTAATAACAGAATTCAATTCCATTAAAAAACTAAAACGACATCTCATCATATCTGTTCCTCCCATTTGTATGATAAATATCAGATGTTTAACATGATCTTTAAATTGTTCTATATTTTGTATTTCATTATGACATTGAATCGAGATATATTTAGGTTTTTTGATATGGCTGTCACGCCATAATATTATACTATGAACATCTATAGGATAATCACTAATATCGCGAGTTATCGTCATTTCAAATTCTTGGTCATTCATATAAAATTGAATATTAAAATCTTTATGTTATAGCTTTGTATATTATATTATATAATGGAAAAACTATTATCGTATCAAATACCTCATACATTGCAATTACAAGAAGCTCTTCAATTCAGTAACTGTGTTTTGGATGCTTCAGACACGGGAACAGGCAAAACATATTGTGCATTGACTGTTTGTAAATTAGAAAAATTAACTCCTCTGATTATATGTCCCAAATCTGTTATCAGTAGTTGGATCGAGGTATCTAAATTTATTGGAATTGATATTTTAGGAATCGCTAATTATGAAATGATTAAACAATGTAAATACTATACCAAAAATTTGGAGGCGGTATCGTGTCCATTTATCGATAAGCATAAAGAAGATTTTATTTTCCAATTTCCAAGTGATGTTGTTTTGATTTTTGACGAAGCTCATCGATGCAAGAATCACAAAACAATAACCAGTAAATTATTATTATCCGCTAGTTATTCGAATAACAAAATAATATTATTGAGTGCTACTATCAGTGATAAAATAAAATGTTTCAAACAATTTGGTGTAGTATTCGGATTCTATAGTGATAGAAAAGACTATAAGAAATGGATCAAAAATAAAGGTTGTTTTAGAGGCGAAGCCTCTAAAACAAGCGTTAAAATAACTTCGCCAAAGGCGAAGTTAAGTTTTATCGGTAATTCAGAATTAGAAATCATTCATCATGAAATCTTTCCAAAACATGGTTCACGAATGAAAATATCAGAGTTAGGTGATCTATTTCCCAAAAATCAAATACTAGCAAAATGTTATCATTCTGATGATTATGATAAAATAAATGAACTCTATGAAGAGATTAATCAAGCATTACTAGGATTGAAAGATAAAGAAACACAAGCTGAAAGCTTAGGAAGATTAGTGGTAGCAAGGCAAAAAATAGAAATGTTCAAAGTTCCAATTATAGTTGATCTAGCTCAAGAAGCCATTGATAATGGATATTCTGTTGTTATCTTTGTCAATTTTCATCAAACATTAGATCACATTTGTCGTATCATGAAGTGTGATTCTGTTATTCACGGGAAACAAACTTTAGATGAAAGACAAACTACTATCAATAATTTTCAAAGTAATAAGATTAATCTTTTAGTTTCAATTATACAAGCTGGTGGTGTTGGAATCTCTTTACATGATATTCACGGCAATCATCCCAGAATGTCTATTATTTCTCCTACTTGGTCAGGTCAAGATTTTGTTCAAGTTTTGGGAAGAATACACAGGGCTGGTTCTAAAACACCCGCTTTACAGAGGATAGTGTATTGTGCAAAAACATGTGAAGAACAAATGTATGATACAATCAAAAATAAATTAAATAATATACAGACTATTAATGATGGCGATGTATTATTCAAGAAAGATATCCCTATTGAATATATCGATTTGATGAACAAGAAAGAAAATAAACAAATTGAAGATGATGAAATAGAAATAGTTAAGGTTCGAAAGTTCGATTTTTAGTTCATATTAGATGTTCAAATTAGATGTGCAAATTAGATGTGCAAATTAGATGTGCAAATTAGATGTACAAATTAGATGTGCAAATTAGATGTGCAAATTAGATGTGCAAATTAGATGCTAGACATCCTTATTTTGAAAAATCTCTGATTTTTCAAAATAAGGATCCAAGACGGGCTCCGCCCGTCCGCGGGCATCCCCCGCGTAATAAAGAAAAAGTTGATTTTTATTTTATTATTTTAGTAGTCATATTATAGAGTTTGTATTTTGAATGACATGAACAGTTCTCGCCCAATTCCAATAAAGAAACATTCTAAATCAGAATATAGTGAAGAGAATTTAAGTTTTTCAGTATTTGTTGAAAAACCTCAAATTCAAAGGTTAAGAACAGAAACTATTATAGGAACAACACCCCCAGAACACGATTTTATTCAAACAAATTTGAATAAAATTTATCCCAAAGAAACAAAGAAATGGGTTAATTCTGATTTGATATTACAATGTCAAAATTGTCATGATAATTTTGGATTGTTAGTTAGAAAACATCATTGTCGTGCGTGTGGTTGTGTATTTTGTAGTTCATGTTGTAATAATTATGTCAAGATTCCAAAAGAATTTATCCAAGTTCCTGAGGAAGATATGTCATATACACAATTTTTTACCAACACAAAAAGAAAGCTTCTTGGATTAGATTCAGATTTTGTATGTAATGATTGTTATACTAAAATCACTAATATTAATAAGATAATATCAGTAGTTGGAAGTAATAAAGTAGGTATTATTCCAATCATTAGAATATGTGAATTTTTGGATTTAGAATCTCTATTTCGAGTTTCGTTAATCTCGAAAGGCTGGTATAATGCTTCAATACATTATCTATCGAAATTCAGATTGATTCAGTATAATAATCAAATATATAATGATTGGGAAATAAATATCATTTGGTTGTCCAGACAATACTATTCAGGACACAGTTCTCTGATCGTAAATTTGATTAAAAGTTCTTTGCAAAAATATTATGCAAGTAGAGACAAAACCATATTTCAAAATATAATCGAATTCAATATTTTTGCAAATAGACAAGACAAGACTCATTTAGATATGATGTGTTCGAGAAAATGTAATAATACATTAGATATCATAGATTTTACTGAAATATTAAGATTTATTATTGTTCTCGAAAAAGATAGTAAATCATTTTGGAATGATTCTGAAATTAAAACATTCATTTCTTTCATAACAACACAAGTATGTAAAAAATCAATAGAAATAATTCCATTATTAGTTCCATTATTATGTCATTATTTGGTTGAATTAATGAATTGTGATAAAATATGTATTGATTTAGAATATCTAAAGTTAATAATGAGATATATAACTAATGATAATAATATTTTTTATTTTCTCAATGAATTGAATTATTTGGAAGATTTAGAATCAAAATCTTGTGGAATGATCAATTTTATTGATTATATGAAGAAATTTATTCTGGATACAATTGATCCAGAATTAATAGAACAAACTATCAAACTCAAACAAGCATTAATTCAGATTATCAAAAATGAAAAAATAGAATTACCAATATTATTTCCATTAGATTTTAGATATAATATTATTAAAATTAATAATATCAAAATAGTTAAGAGTAATACTAATCCATATATTATTGATGTTAATATTTCTCCTAACAATGACTACTCTAAGACAAGCGTTAAACTAACTTCGTTCAGAGAAGAAAGTTTAAAACCCAAGAGAATCAAATTTATATTAAAAAAAGCTGTTGGATTACGAAAAGAAAAAATAATATCGTGTCTGATTAAGATTCTTCAATATAAATTGAAAGAACAAATGCTTCTAAAAAGAATATCTCGATTTGATGTTATTCCATCATACTTTATTAATATTATTACCAAAGATATTGCCGTCATTGAATTTGTTGATGATAGTTTAACTTTGCGAGAAATTAGTGAGAGAGGAATCACTTTACAAAATTATATTCTCGATAATAATAACCATCAACCAATAGATATTGTTAAAAAAATATTTGTTCATAGTTTAGCCATCGCAAGTGTGATATCATATATTCTAGGATTAGGTGATAGACACTTAGACAATATTATGATCAATAAATCGGGGCAAATTTTTCATATCGATTATGGATATATTTTAGAGAATCCGACAACAAATTTACTTGGGGCACCGAATATTAAAGTGACAGCTGATATGATAGATTTTTTAGGAGGATACACAAGTCAATATTATGATTTGTTTACTAAATATGTTATTAAAATATATGATATTCTCAGACTTTACAAAAATATTATTGTTCAATATTACGAAATGATGGGTTATGAAAATTTAATTAACTGGAATGTGGTCAAAGATAAAGTAGATATGAGATTTATGGAAGGAATGACATTTAGTGATGTGGGAATTACATTAATAAATGAAATAGAAACCTCAAATTCTTTTGTTGGTAAATTTAATGATATATGTCATACTACTAGTCATGCGACAAATATTTTTGTAACCAATTTTAATTTTTTCAAAAGCAAGATTATATGATGTTGGAATATTTTGCTTCTGTCAATAACAAGCCCTCAATGAAAGATAAAATTGTTGCCGTTCTAACTATAGTTTTAGTTATAGTTGTTGTTTCATTTGTCTTACAAGTTGCATGGAATTATGCAATACCTAGTGTGTTTGGTCTATCTGAAATTACTTTGTTGCAAGCTATTGCTCTACTGATTGTATCCGATATGTTGGTTAAATCGAGCACGATATGTGGTGGTGTTAATTTGGGTTAAAAAGTTGAAACGAAATTGAAATTAATTTCATTTTCATTTCAACTTGTTTTTGAAAATTTATTTTCAAAAAAAGTTGAAAAATAAATCAAATATATTATGTTATATTATTATGTTATGATAACATGGATCTTTTTGTATTCATTCTCTTAATATTGGGATTTCAAACATTGTGGAATGTTTTGATTACTAAATTATTTAATTGTCGAGAAATAGATTTTTGGGAATCATGGCTTCTTATGGGTTTTATAATGTATGTTCGAGATCCTGATAGCTTTCATGATAAACCAAATGTTCAAAATTAGCAAAATTATTTTACGATTATTTTTGAAAAATCGAAGATTTTTCAAAAATAAGCGTTGAAATAACTTCGCCTTAAGGCGAAGTTAAGTTTTAACGGAAAATTCTATTTTTTATAAAATAACTAGTTGCAACGCTTCTTTACTGCACCTTAAAAACGGCGGTTTCGCCCTCAGAACCCTCAGACATGAAGACAACATCCGCAGGTGAATGCACTGACTCTAATTCTCGTGTCAGATAAGACAGGGTTCGTTTGATTGTGTCCACAAGCGTCTCACCAGCACGCATGAGTTGTCCATAACGAACACCATTGATCACGAGACTGATCTGACTGTGAGGATGATCAGTTTCGAACTGCCGAATTTCATATTTGGCAGTAGAACAACCATTGTAGGAAAACGCCATGAAAAAGCGTTAAGTTAAAAATAATTAACATTAAAATAAGATTTCTAGAATATTATGAATTTCAATTTTTATGGGTCTAAATATAATATTTTTTACTATACATTAAATATTATGAATCGCGAATCAAATATTGATCGTCAATTTGAATTATCATGTAAACTAATTAAAACACTCAAAAAAACTCCATCAGATAATGATATGTTAAAATTATATGGATTATACAAACAAGCTACTTGTGGTGATTGTAATATTTCTGAACCAAGTAAGATATATTTTAAAGATAACTCAAAATGGAATGCGTGGAATAAACTAAAAGGTGTTAAAAAACTAGAAGCCAAATTACAATATTCAAACTTGGCTATGAAATTGATCGAAACTATTGGCATCAAATAAAATTAATTTTTCTTAAATTTGATACTACTTTTAATTGTTGGTATTGATAAATAATTATATTTTTTAATAGTTTCAACTGATTTACTCATATCTTCAACCAATTCCAATTGTCTATCTTTGTCTTCTTCAATAATATATGTTTGAGTTTCTTTATCTAATTTAAAATTATAATCAAAATGTTCATCATTGATTATAATTGCATTTGAAACTCTGACTATCATATCTTCTGGAACTTTTTTGGGTTGGTAATCTAGATAGCCATCATATACCGCTAATAAATATCCTAATAATAATAATCTGAAATAATTATTTTCGTTATTGTATAATGCCAGTGATAATATTACAAATGAATATTTAGAATTTGATACAAAATTAGTAATCATCGAGAACATTAATAATGATAAATTATATGTCATGAATAGTTTATAAATTATGAGTGCAATCCAATATCTAATTATTCTGAAATCTTTGTGGATCAATAATAAAGTAGGTGTTATGTTCTTATCAAATAATATATATAATATTTTCATAAAATTGATACTCAACTCATTGTAAAATATCATTCCTCCAAATTGATTAATCATACACAACATCAATGGATTATGATAAAATATTCCATAAATAATAGTCAATATATTAGAAATAACTAATCTATCGTCAATGTAATTTAATATTCTCGATTTTTCTGAAAATATTTTCAATAAAATTGTTTTCTTTTCTAATGGAAATCTTTTGAATCCAACAAAAAACAAAGATGAAACTACTACGACAATTGTAATATAATATTTTACTACAAATGACGCAAATGTCCAAAGAGAAGCTGTTATAATCAATTTGAATTCTAATTTTTTAATGTATTCTTTGAATACTGTTGAATCTTGTTTATCACAATACATAAATATGATTGCCTGAATAAATAATGGTTTGATTAATTGATCATATTTTTTATTGGAAATAATATCGATAAATAATTCATTGGCTTGTTGAAGAGTCATATGATGAATAGTTTCTCCTGAACCATAAGTATACAAATATTTGACTAGTTTGTAATATATTTTGGATTTATTTCTAAAATAGATCAATGCGTAAGTTATCAAAACATTCTGAAAAAATAAAGATATATTAGATTTTAAAGTTTCCATATTTTCAAGAGCTTTAATAATCTCATCTTTTCTAATAAAAATTTGTTTATTCAAACATGTTTTTTCCAAATAGATGATCGTATTAGATATCCATTCAAATAGCACTTTTTTAATGAAATTATTTTTCTCTAATGTTATTCTGTCAAAAACATTTTGACAAAAAATATAAATCTTATTATTGAACAATATTGGAATCAATGTAATTCCAGATAAATATTTTAATATTAACAATCTATGATCAAAACATAATTCTGTTAAAAATATATATGTTATTTGTAAAAAACAATAATAGAAATATCTTTCTATAGATCCAACTCGATACAAACTGTAATTTATTTCTATGACTTTACTTGTTGATAATGTATGATCCATGTAGTGAATAGCAAAATTTATTGCTGAATATAGAGCATCTATTAAAATAAGATTAGATAGTAAATTTAGATTCGTGCATAGATATGAAACAAATATATTAACTACGAATAAAGATATTTCGTATATCATGATCATGATTAATATTATGATATTATAATTATAGTGTTCCATTTTCAATTTTTGGAAACAAGTTTCCAAAAAGTTGAAAAATAGTTTAGTATGATAAATACAATAGTGCAATTATTTTAAACATAATATGGTGGATACTTTAAATTCTCGTATTCGTGGATTGAGTTTATGTGAACAAGGAACTTATGATTATATCAATAGAGGTTTTGATACTGTAAGAGCAAGAACAGAACAGATCAGTTATTCTTATTTTGAAAAATCTCTGATTTTTCAAAATAAGAATCTAAGATTAGTAATGCGAAGCATTACTAATCTCGTGGGCATTCCCCGCGGAAAAAAGTAAAAAAGTTGATTTAAATATATATTGTCATAAATCTATATATTAGAATTATAATGTCAATTCAAGAAAAACTAAAAGAATATCAATATGTAGAATCACTTTTTGGTTTAGATGATGATGGAAATATTATATATGATGTTGAAAAAGATCAAGAATATGCAATGAATAATATAGCTGATGGAAAACCATATGATAGTTATGCATCTTTTTTAGAATGGGCTGGTAAAACTAAAGAAGAATTACTTTTAGATTTTTATAAAACTTCAGGAAAAATTAAACCCTCAGAAGAACAAAGTAAAATTATAGAAACTATTACTAAAAACAAGAATGTATATGTAGACGCTGTTGCTGGATCAGGAAAAACAACAACTGTATTATTTATTGCCGAAACAAATCCCAAAAAATCGGTTATTCAGATCACCTATAATAAACAACTTAAATTTGAAGTAAGAGAAAAAGCAGAATCACGAAATATTAAAAATTTAGAGATTTATACTTATCACGCATTAGCTGTTAGATATTATGATAAGAACGCATATACCGATGAAGGAATAGTCAAGATATTAAATCAAAACAAAAAACCCAAAAATATTGCAACTTATGATATTATTATTATTGATGAGGTTCAAGATATGACACCAAATTATTTTGCATTTATTTGCAAATTTATTGGTGATATGAAATTAACTGAATCGATATTATTAAAATTAGGAGATAAATATCAAGGTGTGTATCAATTTAAGGGAGCTGATCCAAGATTTTTGATTATGTGTGGTGATATTTGGAATAGAAAGTTAAAACAACTAACTCTTCAGACTAGTTTTAGAGTTACAAATCAAATTGCATGGTTTGTAAATAATGTCATGCTTGGATACAATAGAATTAATTCTGATAAAGATGGTTGTCCAGTTTTGTATTACAAAGTCAATATATTTAGTTGTCATTATACTATCAAGAATATTATCAAAGATATGATCAATAAACAAGGAAGAAGTCCAGATGATTTCTTCATTCTGGCTGGATCTATTAAAAGTTCTAGTAATCCTGTCAAAAAATTAGAAAATGCATTGGTTCAAGAAAAGATTCCAGTGTTGTTTTCTAGAAATGAGGAAGAAGGATTGAATGAAGAAAATATTCGAGGTAAAGTAGTTTTCACAACTTTTCATCAAGCTAAAGGTAGAGAACGAAAAGTTGTGATAGTTTATGGTTTTGATGAGAGTTATTTTGATTTTCACGCCAAAGATAAACCAAGAGATATTTGTCCGTCAGAAATATATGTTGCAGTGACAAGAGCTTCTGAAGTATTAATAATACTTCTCGAAGCATTAGACAAAAATCCGATGCCATTTTTGAAGATGTCATACCAACAAATGGAAGAATCAAAAAATGTTAAACTCATCATGGAAAATAAAAAGATAGTCAAGAAAAAGAAAGATGTTAAAAAAGAGAAAGATATTCATACTACATCAGTATCTGATCTAACAAGATATCTTGATGAGTTTACTCTTGCAAGACTCATGGATCTAGTTAAGTTAATTTCAACAACAGAAATAGATGAAGATGAAAAACATAGTGTGGCACTAATTCACGATATTACAACTACTGGTGGAAAATTATGTGAAAATGTAAGTGATATCAATGGAATAGCTATACCAGCACTCTATGAAAATTTAACCACCAAACAATCTACTCTCCAACAAATTATCGCCGATATGTATAAAGAAACCGATCCCAAAACAAGAAAATTTATTGATAATAAATTTCAAGAACTAGATGAGTTATTAAAAAAGAATAAAAAAATCTCCGCCTACTTGTTAATGTCCAATATATATATCACTATGAATGAATTAATATATTCTAAATTAGAACAAATTGATAGATATGATTGGCTAAAGAAGGATGAAGTTGATATTCTAATTGAAAATTTAAGTTCTAATTTTGACAAAGATACTAGTCTTATTTATGAGTTATCTATCGGAAATATGGATGATGGAAAAGGAGGTAAAATATTTATTTTACCAACAGAGGATTATGGAACTATACATATTAGAGCTAGGATAGATGCAGTGGATTCGAAGAATGATAAAAAGAGCATTTTATGGGAATTTAAATGTGTTGAGACTCTAACCATAGAACACAAACTACAACTAATTTTATATGCATTTATTTGGGAAAACTCTATGAAAGAAGAATTTGGTTCTAAGATTTACAAGTTATTGAATATTCGAACTCGAGAAGTATGTGTTATTAAATATGATCAAAGAATTGTTCATGAAATAGTTAATATTATATTAGAAAAGAAATATGGCAAACAAGAATTTGTGACTGATGAAGAGTTCATCAAAAAATGCACCAAAATACGGGAAAAGTTCTTAGAGAAAAAGGATGTCGAAGTTGAATTAAAAACCAAGAAATATGTCAAAGAAGATGATGATTATGATGATCACGACGATGGCAAAAAGACATCTGGATTACACTTCTTTAAGAAGAAGTAATTTGTTTATAATCAAATTATCACAACTTTTTTTGAAACATAGTTTCAAAAAAAAAAGTCGAATATAATATTAATCAAAGATTCTTATTATTGATTAATTAATTCTTATGGCTTCGCGTAATTTGACGCAAGCCTATATGCATGCGAGAGATTTAACTAGAGAACTTCCTCCGCGAGATTATTCTCGCGAATCTCTTATCAAACATGATTAAGCATTAGAAATGACAGCCCTATCAATAACACCCGATTATGTTTCTGATAGAGAAGCCATATTGAGAGAATTTACTATTATTGAAAAAAGGATCTCTGAATTTGAAATATTGTGTAGAGCACCTATTACATTCGATGAAAAACAAAATGAAGAATTAGATAATAATGCTAAACATCAAGTTCAAGAAATTTCAATTTTGCTTTCTAAAGCAGGTGATGGTATTAAGAGATTCAATAGTTTATCAAGATTATCAGATGCTGATAGAACAATTGTTCGCAATATTCAAAAATCTTTGGCGTTAAAATGGCAAAATATTTCAAAAAGATTTAGATTATCTCAAGAATCATATCTCAAAAGAAATAATATAGATACATCTTTTGATCTGGATGATGCAAGTAAATATGATGAGTTTGATCCTGTTCGTATTTCTCAACGCGAACAAGAAGTATTAGATATCGAAAAAAATGTTGAGGAACGAGAAAAAGCAATTTTAGAAATTGCCAAATCTATTGTTAAACTAAATCAAATGTTCAAAGATCTGTCTATACTAGTTGTTGACCAAAGAACAATGTTAGATAGAATTGATGTCAATATTGTGGAAGTAAAACATAATACAGAAATAGGTGTTGATCACTTAAAAAGTGCAGAAAAATACAAAAATCTCCTTGTTTATGTAAATGTCTATGTATTGCTATAATATTGATTATATTAATTGTAATTGTTGTTCTAAGTATCAAAAGTAAAGATTTTGCTTCTTCAGTCCAATAAAATCTTTGCTACTTCAGCTCGATAAAATTATTAAATATTTTTTTAACCTCGCCATCATGAGTTACAATAACAATGGTTTTATTTTTGATACTACTAATCAAATTCAATATAATACTCTTGGTATTCTTATCCAATGATGAAGTAGGTTCATCGATCAATAATATTTTTTTATTCTGAATGAGAGATCTAATTAATGCAATAATTTGTTTCTGTCCTCCAGATAATTTTGATCCTTCTTTTCCAACGAGAGTATCTAAGCCATTAGAAAAGATTGTGAAAAATTCTTTGAAATTAATTTGATTAATAAAATTAATGACATCTTGCTTAGAATATTCTGAACCATAACTAACATTGTAATAGATTGTTTTATTGAAAACTTTAGGATGTTGAGGAATATATGCTACTTGAACGGCGATTGATTCTTGTGAACATTTAGAAATATCTTGATCATCAATATAAATTGTTCCTGTGTATTCTTGTAATCCGAGAATCATTTTTAGAATAGAAGTTTTTCCACTTCCAATTTCACCAACAATACATGTTTTCTGTCCGCCTTCAATATTAAAACTTAGATTTTCAAATATTGTTCGGTTTGGATAGACAAGACTGACATTATCGAATCTAATATTTCCATTAAGAATAATTAATTTTTGTTTATTTTCTGTTTCAATCTTAAAATCAGAAAAATATCTTCCAATATCTCTATATTTACCAAAATAATGAATGGTATATTTCATTTTATTAATTGCAGAATTAAAATATTGCATTAATAAAATCGCCATAATACATGTTGATACTAATAATGATTTATCCATATTACCATCCATATACATTTTAATAGCAATTCCACATATAATCATTGAGATTATTAAACTTGATAGATGTAATTTATACACCGTTTCACTTGCCGAAATTTCTGACTGTGAATAGTTTTTATATACCTTAACCATTTCATTACTAATATTTTTAATTTCTTTATTTTTAGTATTTGATGTTATAACTGTATCTATATTAGCTACAACATCTTGTATTTCATCATAAAATATATTTAAATTCTTTTCGGTGACAACTGAAGTCTCAATACAACCATGTTCAAATTTGAATGAAATATAACTGAATATTAGAAGAATAGCAAGCACAATAAATCCTGTTTTGTAATCATTTTTCATAAAGTTATAAGTAAGTCCAATAGCTATCAATACTGTTGGAACAATATGAGATACAATTAAGAAATAAAATCCTTTTGATTCGATAACTTTCTTTAGATTCATTATAAATTCGTTTGTATTAAGAACTCGTTTCGAAGTTTTCATGGATTCTATTGTTTGATCTGTTATTTCATGAACAATTTCCAATTCTATTTTAGGAAAATTATGAGAAACCACGATGTTATTTACATAAAATAAAAATTCGGCAATCAAATATGGCAATATAATATCCATTACACTTTTGAAACTTATGTTATTAATAAAATTAGGAACATCTGTTGTGAAACCAGCAAAAGTATTTGGAAATATGACATCTTGTAATAAATATGCTATTAATGCAAATAATCCAGAAAATAATATGGGTTTATTATTAAGTGTTGTTCTAAAAATAATATCATCAATATCTATTTTCTTCTCCATTATATTATATATTTACATAATTCTCTTACATTATTCAAATATTGATCCAATGTTTGATCAATGAAGTAAATCATTATTCCTATCAAAACATGCCAAATCGCATGACAATTAACTGGAATCTGTAGACAAACAAAATCCAATATCCAAAATGCAAATGCTATGATAAAGCATCCAATTGACAAATCCCATGTTCCGCGATTTTTTAAATATATCAACAATAATTTATATCTTTTAACAAAAATATAGATGTAAAGAAATAATACAAATCTGTTAATAAATGGATAATAAAATTGTATCATTAATTGAAACAATAAGAATGTTAATAAGTATAATGTAAAATTTTCATCTCGTGATTCTAATTTTTTATTTCTAATCGCCATATTTTTAACTGTGTAATTTAGAAGTCCATTTATTCTAATCAAAGTTATCACAATAACAATTGTAATACTTAATTCATCCAATATTTGTCCTAGCAAAGATAGTGTAGCATGAAAATATGCACTAAATACACCTAATAATATAATAGATGTTCTAATAGGTTTATTTACTTGAATATATCCAATATAACCTATGAACAAGGATGATATAGTGTTCCAAAATTCAGCAATAAATCGTGAATAAGAATAATTATTCTCACACCAATCTATTCCAGATGATTCATATGAAGTCATAATGGTAGTAGATCTTCAATTAATATTTCGAGATTAATATTTTCAATTTTTAGTGATGATTCAAATATGAAAATTACTAAATAACCAATTTGAGTTATCAATAATTGTTTGAAGGCATACAAATACGCATAGTTGACATTCCAACTAATGCAATAGATAGTGTCTTCAAACCAAGTCATTAGACATCCATTCTTAATGACATAATCTTGGAATTCAAAAAATTCTATAAGAAATGATGTAACATGGGACATAGGCTTTTGCCCGAATGCTCCCAAACTATTTTATGTATTGTAGGATATGTAATGAATTTATTAGTGAATCTAATAAGTCGGCAAATTTAGAAATCAACTGATTTGTCACAATCGGATTTTTTTTTTGTAGTTCTTACTGACGATTTTCTTCCAATATGATTAACAACAGACGGTTTAGTTGACACGATTATGCCATTATTTCTATCAATGACATTGCATATATTGGTGTCCCATTTATTACTAATTAAAGTTTTTCGAAGTGTGTGATATATATTAGATCTAAAACACATATGACATCCACCAATATCTCCTTTAACAACATATTTTTCTTTATCTATTAAAGTTTTATGATGATTAGTATTAAATCCTGTTACTAATGTAAATTCATTATTAATTGAATCAAATACTTCTAATGTTTTAGGAATCCAATCTTTTTTATAAACAGTATCCGAATCAATATTCATCATAAATTCGCATCGATTATTAATAATATCTAATCCACATAACAAACTATCAAACATATTTCCATGTTTATTTTTAAAAATTTTTATAACAGGAATATTAAGTATATTAAACTCCTGAATAAATTGATTAGTTTTTTTCTTATCTTCATCTACATCCTTTGTTAATGATTCGTCAACTAAAATTAATAAACAATTATCCAAATATGATTGACCTAATGAATCTAGACATATCCTTGTGTAATCATATCTTCCAAATAACGGCATAACAATACCTACCCTTGGAAACTTAAAATTCATATTTAATGAGACATTTCCATAATTATGTGGAATTAATTTAATTATGTCTTCTTGTGTAAATATATGTTCTGAATCAAATTTGGGAAAAAAAGAAATAGTTGCATCTAGATTCCATCCATCTGACCAAAAGAATGACCGATTTATTTCTTCTATATTTTCATCCTGTTTTGTAATCATTAATTTATAAGATTTATCTAATTTTTCTATTTTGTAATTAAAAACCTCTTTATATTGGAATCTCATTTTATTACTACCAAATGGATCAGTTATGATAGCACAGTTTGATAGATCTAATTCACTTTGTATAATAATATCCTTATTTTTTATATGACTAGTTCCTATTGGAAATCGAGAATAGCTATACATAATATACGCGAGGAATGCTCGCGGGTTCGCGGGGCGAAAAACAAAAAAAAGTTTTTTGTTTTATGCGGATAAGTTTCGCTAACGCGAAACTTATCTCGCGAACCTTAGTATGGAATATGGCATGGAATATGGTATGGAATATAGCATGGAATACTATTCTAAAATATTGTCTCGAAATAATATCCATTATTTTGTGCCATATGACAAATAACTCTCGCCCATGATGTTTAACGATGAATCGTTAAACTTCTTTTTTAATTTTTTGATTCTAGCGAATCAAAAAATTGGGCGTTTATTCAACATGCCAAATAATAATCCAATATTTTTGATAAGATTTCATCTAGAATCAAAATATTGATTTATTATTTAGAACCATTGAACAGTTGTTAATCATATTGAATAAAATAATTGTCATATTCTTGACAATATTTTGGATATATTATTTGGTTCTTCAAACGAATTAATTTGAATAATCAAAACTTTTATTAGAAAGCTTTAGCTTTCTAAATAAGTTATGAAAAATTAATTTCGTTTGAAATTAGTATTTTAATGCGTTAGCATTAAAAGCCAATTTTGCAAGATATCAGAAGAATGGCGAGAAATATAAGAACGAGAAATTTGTTATTATAGAAGAACATTATAAGGATTTAGACGGGCTCCGCCCGTCCGCGGGGGTTTCCCCCGCGGAATTAAAAAAGTTGAAATTAATACTATCTGAAATGTAAACCATGATAAATACTATTCACATCATGTTCAAATCAATACTTGTTAGCTGTTTACTATGTGTGGCAAATGCGAGAATCTTATTTACTCAATCAGAAGTTAATAAAGATGTTCAAACTCATGATTATCAACGGATTTTATTAGAACGAGATTATGATATGTTTGCGAGAAAGTTAGGTAGATGGACTTCATGGATGAACACTTATAATAAAACATATGAATCTGACAAAGAATGGTTTGTTAGATTTATGATATTTGCAGAAAACGATGAAAAAATTAATTCTCACAATCAAAATAATGATTATCAACTTGGTCATAATCAATTTTCTGATATGACAAATTATGAATTCAAACAAAAAATGCTTACATGTCATTATAACATGAACCAACAATATATGGATATGAATTTCGATATGAACTTTACTCAAAATAATGAAACATTGGATTGGCGAATTCGTGGTGTCGTATCACCGGTTAAAGATCAAGGACAATGTGGTTCATGTTGGGCATTTAGCACTGTTGTAACTCTTGAAGGATCTTATGCATTAAAGCACAATAATTTAACAACTTTTAGTGAACAACAATTGGTTGATTGTAGCACAGTGTCAGGAAACTTTGGTTGTAATGGTGGTTGGCCATTTTGGACTTACACATATCTACTAAATAATAATGTTTCTGTTGACACTGAATCACAATATCCCTATGTTGCTACTGATCAAACATGTAATGCTTCTCAAAGTAATTATTCTCTATATGGTTATCTAAATGTAACTTCAGGATCAGAAGATGATCTTGCACTAAAATTAAATTTGGCTCCTGTTTCTGTGTGTATTGACGCTGGTTCACTAGAATTTCAATTGTATAAATCAGGTGTATATGTTGATACAACATGTCATAATGGAATGTATGATTTAGATCACTGTGTAGGATTAGTTGGATACAGTTCTGATCCTACAAGTGGACAACAATACTGGATCGTTAAGAATAGTTGGTCAACTACTTGGGGTGACAATGGTTATATTTACATGGCACGCAATATGAGCAATATGTGTGGAATTGCTACTGCGGCTACTTTGGCTGTTATGAAGTAAACATATATTTATTAATTTTATTAAAACTTTTTATGAACAATATAGATGAACAAATATTAATCAGTCATTCTTATTTTTCAAAATTTCTGATTTTGAAAAATAAGAATCTAAGGTTCGTCCCGCGAACCCGCCGAGTAATCTCGGCGTATAACATGGATAATACTATAAAACGAACTCACTATAATTTTCTCAAAAAATACATGAAGACTTCTTTGGACAATATAGAATATGTCAATGGAATTCCCAAAGTAGTATACATTTTATGGTTCAGTCATACTGATCAAACTCCTGCTTTTACAACAAGAAGGTTCAATGCATTAACTAGTTTAATCAATGGACTTCAGGTTCCTGTAATCATTATCACTTCAGAAAATTACAAATGTTTTGAGAAAAAAGAATTCCCATATCATGAAGCATTTAAATACTTATCAGGGGTTCATAAATCTGATTATTTGCGATCGTATCTATTGCATCATTATGGTGGGGGATATCACGATATTAAGTTTCGTGAGAATAGTTGGGAAAATGAATGGGATAAATTAAGTGATCCTAATATTTGGATTTTAGGAAGACAAGAGTTTTATGAAGATGCCGTTGGATATCCTCCAGGACAAGAACATCTCAAGAAAGAATTTGCTAAAATGGCTACTATGGGATGGATTATATGTAGACCCCATACTGATTATACACGAGAATTATCCGAAAGTATAGCCAAAATATTAGACAATTGTTTAGCCAAATTAAAAGAAAATCCCGCAACAAGGGCGAGATTTCCCGAACATACTGATACAGATACTAAATATCCATTGAGATGGTTAGAAATTATGGGAGAAATATCACATCCATTGATGCTAAAATATCATGAACATATGATGTTTGGTTTGCCAGATGTGTTGTATAAGACTTATAAATAGATTATGTTTAATAGTGAAATTTTTTTGTCTAAAAATAAATTATATTTATGGATTTTGTCTATGTTGATCAAAATGATATTGATATTCATAATAATAATATAGAATTAGTCAAAAGTAAAAAAATATTAAAAATGCATCATATAACTTTGAGTATATTCAATAAATATGATTATGTTATCACTGATAACATAGCATATTATCTAACACTCAAAAATAAAACTGATTTATTAGGAAAAATAATATACATCAATAAAAATAGTTCATTTTTCTTTGCCAATAATAATATCAAATTAAATATCCCAACAACTAATTTGAATGAGGCTAATACTATTCTATATAAAAATATAGACGAGCTTCAAAATATTGACATCACTAATAAATCAATCATTAAATATGATTCATATTTAGATAGATTATTACCTAAATTATTATCAGGAAATATAGATAATCTTGAAAAAATTATAACTCTCACTACAACAATCACTAATTATCCTATTAGGATAAAATATATTGATTATCTAAAATATAATCAACCAATCAAGGTTAAAAAGGGGGAACTATATGGGTTTGTCAGACAAGGATTCGAATTTTACAATCGAATTAATCCCAAAGAAAAAGAAGTCAAAGAAAATCATTTTAATTTGGTTCCAAATTTCATATTCCAAAAACAATTCTATAATATAACTATATCTAGTTTTATTGTTAATTCTAGTGAGAAGGAATTATTTATATTATACATGCCAGATGATGATTATTTAATAACATATCAACAATTGATCAAATCGATAGAGTGTCAACACGAAATTATAATAGGAAAAAATGATACTGTTTTAGATGATATGTCAAAAAAAACATATTATTATATTTTAGGTTTATCAAATTCGATGTTTGATAATAAATTTATTGTAAATATATTTGATTATTATTCTGACATCATAAAAAAATTCATTTCAAATACAAAAATAACAACTTCGAAAAAATATGATAAAGAAAAATTTATCATTTGTTGTAATTATTATTTTGGTTTGAAAAGATACAATATGCCTAATTTAGATGATTTTATAAATAAAAATTCTGAGTTATTCAATACTAAACAAGTAGCATTGTTAACCAAAGAAATTAATTCCTATGGAGGGAATCAGAAAACATCTATTCAGATATATGATATTTTAGTTACTAGCGGATGTTCAGTTAAAGTGATATGTCTCGGCGAGAAAAGATATAGTAGCAAAATGTTAAACTTGCAATATATTCACAACACAGATTTTGAATATACTAGTTTGAATAATTTACCAAATAAACTCAATCAATTCGATTATATTATTGTCAATAAATTGAATGAATATTTTCAGATTAAAAATCAAGTTACTAAAAAAGATTTTATTATCACGCATAACTCTTTAGATCCATTTAATAATATTATCAAAAATGTCAATAAAGTGTTCACAGTTAATACCGTTAATATAGCGTGTTTATATGATGTAGGAAATAATTATCCTATTGCTAAACATATTAACTATGTCGATATTACTAATATTGTTCGAAATAGAACTAACTTTTCTTATAAAGTTGCTTATGTTGGAAGATTTTCAAAAGAGAAAAATGTTAATTCTTTACTTGAAGCATGGAATCAGGTTATTGAAGTTCATAATAATTTGGAATTATTAATTATTGGATCAGGTGATACATCGTGTGTGAAAGAATATAATAATGTCAAGTTTTTAGGACAAATGGAATTGGAATCTATTTTAATTACTTTAATGAATTGTGATTATTTAATATTGCCGTCATATACAGAAGGTTTACCATTCTGTGCATTAGAAGCTATGAGTGTTGGAACACCTGTTATTACTTATAATATTTGTGGATGTGATGAAATTATTTTTGATGGTCAAACAGGATTTTTATCAAAATTAGTTGGATATGGAGAATATAAATATAAAGTTTCTAATACATGGGAAATATTTCATGTATTGGATAGATATTCTGAAACTAATATTTCGAATTTGAGAAATACTATTCTAAAAGCCTATGAAATAGACTATAATAAATGGAAAGAAATGTCAAACAAATGTTTTGAATTGATTGAAAATTATCATTGTTATGATGTATCCAGAAAGAACCTTTTGAAAATTTTAAATAATAATATTGCTGTTTTGATTTGTGGAACTTCGAAAGAGAACATTAATCATGTTATGTTCAAAGAGATTATTGAAGAAACAGATTATATGAATTTTGATATTATAGTTTCTGTTAGGAATTCAAATATATATGACAATATGAACGGATTTTTATCAAAATTATATAGATTAGATCAAGAATGTATTTTTATAAACGATTCATATAAAATTATGGATCGCAAAGGAGACTTTATTGTATTTGCTAATTGTTCTAATAGAGAGAACACATATAATGTGGATTGTATAGATGATTTGTTTATGTGAAATATATTATACTCGTTATTATGATTAAAACTTCCTTTGATCATCATTTGATAAATCTCATAATATAGCAAGTATATCTAGACATAAAAAAATATTGTAATATAATATATTATGAGCGATGAAATAAAAGTAGTCAAACAAAAATTGACAAAAAATACTGTATATAAAAAGGAACAACTCAAAATTTTGAATAGAATATTCGAAATATTAGATATTAAGCCAGATAATGCTAAATCTACTATCAGTAAAGAAAAATTAGAATCTAAATCTGATGAGATAAATAAGTTATATGACAAAATAGAAATATGTTATCCTTCTAAAATCACATCTAATATTAGACGAACGAAAAATCTAGCGATGTCTATAGTTAGAAGTATATTGAAATATCATGACTATAAATTAATGTATATGACAAAATCATGTAATAAAAATAATGAATCAGTTAGAATACAATATTATTGTATTATGTCTAGTTAATCATATATTACAATAAATTAAATATATATTTTTGATAAAAATTTTCATTTTTATCAAATTATTGTTCATAATTTACAAAACCTATTCGTAAATCGCTGTAAATTATTGTATACAAATTATATATTTGTAAAATATCGAAAATAAATTATATATAGTATTTTTATAATGTCCACTATAGATTTGAAATATGTTTCTTCGAAAGAAGCTACACATGTTAGTTATGGAAATAAAAAAGGTAATTTTTCTATATGTGATGATACTCTTGAATTAATATTGGATCCTGTTAATGCTGACTATTATTTTAAAAATTATTGTTTTGTTGAAATAAAAACAGAATATTATGTTTTAATATTTGATATAGATTTTCATAACACTCATGAAGATTTTTTAAAATATATCGAAAATGAAGAACAAATAATTAATCTAATCATAGAATGCATTAATAATACTCTTAAGGAAATTTGCATCAAACCAAATACATCTTATGTATATTGTGATAAAAATTTAGATAAAGGTGTTCATTTGTATTATCCTAATATTATAATCAATAAAAATACTCATCAATATATTTACCAAGATGTTATGAAACAATTGATATCAAATAAAAAAATCAAATTATCTGAACAACAATGGAAACAAATATTTGATGGTTGTGTGTCAAAGGCGAATGGATTGCGACTTCCTTATTTCTATAAAGATAGTTCTTATTACAAGATCAATGAAGCTAAATCAACTCATAAAATTCCAATAACAACTCTTGAAAAAATCAAATTATGTTCTATTCGAACTAATAATACGAAAGAATTTCCTAAAATAGCTATCGTTATTGATAATTATGATAAGCCTAAGAAAATACTTACAACTAAAAAGATTGTCAAGAATAATCCTAAAAATGAATCAAATCAAATAGTCCAACATATGAATTATGAAGAACTTGATGGAATTATATCATGTTTTGATGAAGACATGTTTTTGAATTATGATGATTGGAATACTATGGGATGGTTTATTTATAATTGTAATAATACTGACATTGGATGTAAATTATTTTATAAATATTCTCAAGTTGGCAAATATAAAACTATTACATATGACGAAATTAAGAAGAAATTTGAGTCATATGAAATAGCTCCTTATTTCAATCCAAATATTTTTAGATATGAGGCAAGAAGAAGAGATTCTAAAAAGTTCGATAAGTTAAAACTCAATATTATATTTGATAAACAAGAATTCAAAACTATCCAGTTCATGGCAAACAAGTTAATCAATCTAGGAAAAAATACAAATCAGACATATATTCAAAAAGAATATGACAAATATATGAAAAGTAGTATTGTATATTTCCTACTAAAAAGCCCATATAATACTGGTAAAACTACATTTATCAAATATATTTGCAAACATTACAATTTCAAGCGAATCTTATTTATCACTCATAGACAAAGTTTAGCTATAGACATTTTAAAAACATTTGAAGAATTAGATTTTAATGTATATCTAGACAAAGATAAATTTTCATCCAAAGAAGATCGATTGATTATTAACATTGATAGTTTGCATTTATTAAAAGAACCTCATTCTTTCTTCCAAAAAGAAAAAAGTAATATGCAAAAATTTGATCTAATTATATTGGATGAATGTGAAAGTTTATTAAAGCATTTTGAATCTCAATTAATAAAAAATAAAGATTTTATTTACTCTATTTTTCATCAACTAATAGCTAATACTGAAAAAGTAATATGTATGGATGGCGATTTAGGAAACAGAACTTATAATTATTTTAGAAGATTCGATCAAAATATTAAAATATATGAAAACACTTACAAAGGAACAAAATATAATTTTACTCTTGGCTATGATGAAACTACATATATCAACGCTATTAAACATGATTTGGAAAAAGGTTTGCATGTTGTTGTAACTTCCATGTCAGCCAATTTCTGTGAAAAACTTAATAAACTTTTTAAGAACGATTATAATGTTCTTGTTATTACAGGAAAATCTGATGATAAGATAAAAAAAACTATGATTGACTCAGAAAAATTTATCAAGAATAACAAAGTTGATTTGTTTATCTATTCGCCATGTATTACAGTAGGAGTTGATATCAATTTTAAATATTTTGATAAACAATATGGATATGTTTGTTCAGGATCAGTTGCTGTTAGAGATTTTATGCAAATGTTAGCCAGAATAAGAACATTAACAAGTTCTGAAATATATTTATTAATAGATGCAAGAGTATGCAAATCACAAATAGCTAATTATTATGAATATGAAGAAGTCAAATTGATATATGCTGATCAGTATAATTATAATCCTGAAGATCTAAGTATTTATCAAGTATTGAGATTGTGGAACAAATTTGAGGATCTCAATAATAAGTTATATTTGTTTCCATTATTATTACATTATATAACACAAAAAGGGCATACTTATGTGATCAAAGACGAAAAACCATATAAAACTTATGATAATATTACATTAAAAGATATATTAGAAGCCGATAATATATGTCATGAAGAATATGAATGTTTATTAGACAAACAACAAAAAGGCATGATATTACAAAAAGAGAGGTTCAGTTTAGAGAAATATTATTATGCACAAATTTTTAATGTTGATTTGGAAGACATCGATTTAGGATTTATGAAGAAACATTATAATAAGATTGGTGTTTATTACAACAATAGAGATTTTATTGATTATTGGAAGAATGGCTTTGAAGAGAATACTAAACATGGAAACAAATTTGATAATCAGAATAAATTTCATAGGATGAAATGTATTCAAGATATTATATTGGAATTAGGATTCGATAGTTTAGATTGTAAAGTTAAGAAAAGTGATTTTGATGATAATATTCTCGATATGTTAAAATTAATAGATGCTAATTTTAGGATGCTATTTGATATGAAGAAAGCCGAAGTAGATAATCTGAATAAAAAATATAAAGTTGGTGATGAAAATACTAATAATAAACTCATATTAGGATTCATTAATAAGTTAATTGGTGATTATGGGTATCAAATTAAAGCTATTTGGAAATCAAAATATAATAAAAAGACGAAAAAAAATAATATATCATTAATAACACATTATAAAATTAATTTATTGGAAATTTTATATGAAAATTAATATTTGAGACTCTTTACTTTCGCGGTAGTAAGTCCAGTAAATTTTCTAATAATAGTGGACTTACTACCCTTATATATGAGCCTAAACAAATCACTTAAAAAGTATAATAATGTCTTAATTATAAAATATATAAAAGCTTCTACAAATATATAAAAAGTATTATAATGTAATAATATTTTTTACGAACCATTAATATGTAATATTGGGCAAAATCCTAAAACTTCAGCTTCATCATATCATAAGACGAATAATAAGTATCAAACAACTCAGGATACTGTTCAAATATCAAATATAATAATTTATCATCATTAACAGAGTGTCCAATATTCATCAGTTTTCTAAACTCAATATCATGAATTTTACATAACACTTTCATGGTTTTCTTATGTCCCATAAATAATCCTCCCCCCATGGCTCCATGATTATAGACAAATTCAGTTCTGGTTTTATTGGGTCTACAAATCCAAGCTATTCGAATAGTATTTTCATTATTGTGTCTCAATTCAACATTATTCATTTGAACAACATGACTAATTCCAAAATCAATCCATGCAAAATAATTTGTGTTAAAATAATTTTTTTCGATACACTGTTCGATATATTTATATCTCGAATTAACAGCCATGATATATAATGGATTATTATATGGGCTTATATTTTTTGCAGTATTTTCTTTAATAAAATCTAATTGATCATACATATATAAATCTTCCAATGTTATATTAATAATTTTGGTTTTATCTAACAATCCTAATTTCGATCTAATATCGATGACATGTTGTTCGATATCTTTGTGAACAAAGATAACCATATTTTGAGGTAGACTTAATGTAGGTATCGAACATTCGAGATAACTGTAATATTTCTTTTTAACACTAGCTTTAATGTCGATAAATCCAGTCACAATCGTGACATCATTAATATCATAATTATTATCATAACTAATTTGAGTTTCATTTTTATTGATTACAGTTTCAAGATAACATGATTTGAATCCCAACTCTTCAAATTTAATAGCGTAATTTTTTTCTTCGATGGTAAAATGTTTTAATGGAAAATTTTCAGGAAGATAACTTAGATTAATCATTGAAAATACTAATTTGAAATAATAAAAATTTTCTGGATTCTTGTTCATATAACCAACCATATTTAAATCTCGAGTTTCACCTTTTGGAAATGGATTCACTTTATTGGCAATAATATAATTTATTTTTTCGAACTTTCGATATGGATCATTAAAGTCAAATTTATGATAGACAGGTATTTTAATATTTTCTTTCATAACATGTTCCAAATCATATTTATCAAATATAACTTGTTTGATTGTTGAATCAGAATTAAATATTTTTATTCCTTCTGAAATATAGTTCTTCTTTTCCGTTATTAAGATAGTGTTATCAATATAGATCATATATTTGTATTTTTTTAATAACATGTTAATATTATCTATTTCCGAATATTCATCGTATTGCTTATCTAAACAATTTTCTTGAAAAGATTTGATTGTTTCTGATAAAGCCAAGTTTTTTGCACTTTTGATATATAACACACATGTATCACTCATAATCATGACTAATAAAAAATATTATAGAATATTTTCACAATTCTATGTTTGATCCCAATATAAAATTTTATTTGTCAATATTATGATCAAGTGTAAGGTTGTTAAAAAACATAATAGAGTAAAAATTCAAATAAAACCTGATAATCAATCTATGATTGAGAATGAAAAACTTTCAGAGAATATAACTAATTCATTACCTGATGAATTAAAGTCATCATCATATGATGATATCACTAAGACAATGTTATCATTTCGAAAGATTGAAGCATTTGTTGACGATGAGATAAATTATCCATATATATCATTCAAAGAACGAATAATAGCTGATTTAACTCACTCAGATATAGTCGATAAAAAAGTCAATGAAATATTATTAACATCACAAACTAATAATGTTATTTATCAAACTCATTCTTATTTAGAACAAGTTCTAGATTCAACTAATAATATTCTAATAATTTTGGATTATGAGTTAGATTATAATTATATTCAAATATTGGATTATTTGAGCACAATCATAAATAATGTTAGTATTTTGGTTCTAAATGAGAAAAGTATATTTTTACATAAGTTTGGTGATCGCGTAAAAATTTTAGATAGAGATCATCAAGTTGATTTATCTATGTATAAGAATATTTTGATAAAAAAAATTGGAAGATGTGATACTGTAATTAATGCTTCTGAAAAAAATTCATTATTTATGAGTGATATTATGTTAATGTTCAGAAACAGAATTCAACAATCATATAATTACATATATAGTATTCTAACCAAGAAAATAACAATATTTATTAATTTTAGAAACACAACAAATTCTTATGGTGGTGGTAATCAATTTGTCAATGCTTATGTTAGCTATCTAAAGAAAATCAATAATGTTAATATTGTTTATGATCTTACTGATAAGATTGATATTTATTTAATTATTGGTATCAGAAAAGATAACAAATTCAAGAGATATTCTATGGATGAAATTATCAATAATAAGAAAAATAACAAAAATAACAATCATGGGAAAATAATTTGTCGTATTAATGATTGTGATTTTACAAGAAAAATAAGAACTATTGAAACAGGATTTATTCAATATTTAAATGATTTTGATTTATTGATATACAATAGTTATTTTATCAAACGATATTACGAGAGTAAATATGATGAGTTTGTCAACAAGAAAAATAAAGTGATCCATAATTCATGCGATAGTGCTATATTCTTTCCAAAGACAAAACATTCTAATAAAAAGATCAGAATTGTGACTCATCATTGGTCAGATAATGTTAACAAAGGATATTATTATTATAAAAAATTTGCCCAATATTGTCTCAATAATACGGATTATGAATTTTCATTTATTGGAAGAAAATTCAATGATAAATTCGATATTAATGGTGTGAATTGTATCCATGAAATGTCTGGTATGGAGTTATCAAATGAATTACGCAAATATGATGTCTATTTGTCCGCTTCTATTTATGATGCTTGTCCCATGCATGTTATAGAAGGGTTATCATGTGGATTGCCGATTTTATATATTGATATTGAAGGTGGTGGGAGAGAATTATGTCAGTTGACATTGGACAAAGTTGGAGAATCTTTTTTGAATTTTGATGAATTGTTATCAAAATTAGATATAATTAAAAATAATTATGATTATTATTATCAAAATATATTGAAAAATACTAAATTATATAATTCGAATAAATGTTATTCTGATTATTTTATCAATGGTTTAAATATACTATAATTTTTTCATAGAATATAATATGAAATTTTACATTCAAAGTGAAGATATTTTATTCGATAATAATAAATGGATATGTGATTCATTTAAAGATGAATTTATAAAGTTTGCTAATATAACTGCTACTGAAAATATAGAGGAATCTGATATCATATGGTTATTATCTCCATGGATGTTTACTAAACATAACCAAATCAAAATTCAAAAAGTTATTACAACGATTCATCATATTGATCACTATAAATATGACGAGTTTCAGAAATATTTTGATAATGTTAAAGATATTACAACTTATTTCCATGTTATATGCCCAAAAACAGAATCAGATTTAAGAAAAATTACAAACAAACCTATTGTCAGACAAAATTTTTGGATTAATGACCAAGTATTTTTTCATATAGATAATAAACAAACTTTAAGACAAAAATATAATATTCCAACAGATAAGTTCGTTGTTGGAAGTTTTCAGAAAGATACCGAAGGAAAGGATAAATGTATCAAACCTAAGATTTCTAAAGGACCAGATATTCTATTTAATATTTTACAAGATTACAAAGATATTTTTGTTGTATTAACGGGAAGACGCAGAAGTTATATTATTGACAAGTTATCTAAGAAAAATATTCCATATATATATCTTCAGATGGTTTCAATGCAAGAACTAAATGAATTATATAATTGTTTAGATTTATATATTGTGTCATCGAGAATAGAAGGTGGTCCAAGATCTATTATGGAATGTGCTATTAATAAAACTCCTATTATCTCAACCGATGTGGGTATTTCAGAATTAATATTATCCAAAGAAAGTATTTATGATATGAATGATTATGAAACTTATAGGAAAGCCAAACCTAATATAGAATATGCATATAAATTAGTGAACGAATATACAATTTCGAATAATTATATAATCAGATTCCTTGAAAATGTATTTATTGAGGAAATTAATGAAAGAAAAGATTAAAATGTTTCAATAGTATTTTTTTCATTCGATACTTCAGGTTTTTCATATTGTAATAAATTATATTTTTTCCAATAATCTTGATGATATCCATTTTTATACCATGGTTTATATAATCCACTCCAATCCAAAACATCAGCATTGTTCAATTTGATTGGTTCTATTTTTTTACATCCCAAATCAACAACATTATTAAGATAATCATCAAAATAACTCAATGAATCGAATAAAGTTAGATTAGTGATACTCATAGTGAATAATTTGTATAATCCATTAGGAAGACTATTATGACAATTAACAACTTTATCAATTCTGTCATAAATAATTCGTGATTCTTTGGGTCTGATAAATAGAGTTCCAGTATAAATGATATTTTTATTGATATCGAATGTTGAACCTAATAATTCTGATGCTACTTCATAATTCGCAGCAATCAATATGTTCCTATAATTGAGATCACTTTTTTTACCAGCAACAACATATGATTTATTTTTCATTTTATCAAATGATCGAGATAGATCAGATTGAACTATGGTATCACTATCCAAGTATAATAATTGATCAACATTGAATAATTTTCCAATTAGTAATCTAGCAAAATTAGATAATTTCAATAAATGATTTCCGCCTTTGAAACATTTAGTAGTTAAGATATTATCATTCATTAATGAATTGTTGATAACATAGATTGAAAATTTATTTTTGAAATCGAATTCATTTTTCAATTTATCAAATTCGATATAAAATGGTTCTAAATCAGATTTTTCTAACATAAAATTAACCATTAGATTTTTTACTTTTTCAGATTTAAAATTAAAAATTAGTGAATATAAACTCGCAAATGCTCCAGCAAAATAATTCTTATCAAATGAATAGACAATATTATAATCATAAGTGTTTAGACTTGGTGATCCGTATTTAGAAATATTAAAATCAATTAAACAATTATCAGGTAAATCATAAGGATTTTGTATTTTAAGTTTCATTTCTTGTAATTTGGTAACGATATGATAATGATAATATTTGTATATTGTATATTTTATTCCTTCTAATTCAATCAATATATATTTTTTTGATGAGAATGATACAATATATAAATCATCTAAATTATAATTAGTCATGTAATTTTTAAAATCGAATTCGAAAACTTTTGGATCGCGTATTAATTCAATATCAAAAATAGTAGATTCCATATATAGACAGATAACATAATATTATGAATCAAACAAACTCGGTTATTTTTTTAAATAGGGAAAATTTTCATTTGCGAAACAACTATAAAATTAAAATTCTGACTATAGATAATCTAATTTCTATGCCAGATGATGATATAGAAATTGATTATATCATGACAGATAGTATCAATACATTTCTAAAATTAAGAACGAATGATAAATATTTCGGAAAATGTATATTTAAATGTGACAAGAAAGATATATTAATTTATTGTTGTTCAGTCAGAATTAAAAAAATATTAAATAATGAATCCAATCTAACTAATGATATCAACAAAGCTAATATTATTTTATACGATGATATTTCAGAATTATACAATTTAACAAACTTACTCGAAAAAGCCATTATCTATTTTAATAAAGATAACATATATGATAATCTTCAGAAAATTAACAATGTATATAAAATAATGAATAATTGTCAAAGAATTACAACAGATAATTTGGTTAGCTTTATTCAAAATATATCTTTTAAGACCAATGATATTATTATTGATTATAAAAATTATAACGAAAAAATTAATTTAGTATCTAATGAAATATATGTGTTTTATCGAAATGGTTTTAAATTCAAAAAAGAATTTGATACTAAAACACTTACTGATTTTCTAATTGATAATTACATATATGGATTTAAATGTATCAGTTATCTCGTTAATGGATACCAAGATACAGAACCATTTATTATGTTTAAACCAACCAGCAATGAAAACATATCATATTTAGAGATCATTGAATTGATTGAAGTTAATAATCATATTATTGTTGGCAATAATAATGTTTTATTGAGTGATGATGAGATCATTGAATATTATTACATGTTATCGTTGACTCAAAATTTATTTGGAAATAATTATTTAACTGATCTTGTTAAACATGATACTTATTACATGGATATTGTTAATAATTTCAAAGCGAAGAAAGAAACAACAAGTATCAAGAAATATGATCGAGACAAATTTATTAGAATTTGTGGTTATATTATTGGATCAGGAAATTATGCCATTGATTCATCAAAAATAATTTCATTTTCAAATAATAAGAAATTATTTAATACCAAAAAAATAGCTCTGATCACCAAAAGACTCAATACATATGGAGGAAATCAAAAAACTACCATTCAAATATATGATATGCTGATTAGAAATGGATATACTGTCAATGTTATATGTATCGAAGATATGGAACCAATTTCGAGAGTTCATAATAATGATATCAAAATATGTGATGCATTTAATTTGCCAGATTTAGTTAATCCTAATTATGATATTATTATCATTAATAAAATTAATGAATATTTGAAAATAAAAGATAAGATTAATATTAAGAGTATTGTTGTGACTCATAATTTATTAGATCCATTTAATTTAGAATTAAAAGGTATATCTAAATTATTAACTGTCAATTACGATATTATTTCATTTTTGTATCAGGAGAAAAATCAGTTTCCGATGGGAAAACATATTAATTATGTTGATATTGTTCCTGAATTAAAGAATAAACACACTAGTTTTGTTAATAAAGTTGTTTTTGTTGGAAGATTTTCAAAAGAAAAAAATGTTGATCTCTTGTTAGAATGTTGGGAAAAAGTTATTAAAATCAATAATAAATTGCAATTGATTATTATTGGAGATGGATGTCTTGAAAATATCAATAAACCTTCAGAAAATGGTTTTAATTATTTCGATTTAGATCATTACAAAAAAGAAAATATTACTTTCTATGGAAAACTAGATTTTGAGATGATTATGTGTATTTTGTATAATTCTGATTATTTAATATTACCTTCATATACCGAAGGCATGCCATTTTGTATCCTTGAGTCCATGAGTTTAGGGATACCTGTTATTAGCACCAATATTATTGGTTGTAATGAAATAGTTGTTGATGGTTCAACAGGATTTTTGTCTAATTTATATGGTTATAATAAACTCAAAAAAAATATAACTCAAGATTGGAATATATTAGATTTACTCAAACAAAATAAACAATATCATATTGATGCTCTCACGAATACAATACTCAAAGCATATAACATTGAATTTGCTGAATGGGAAAAAATGTCTAATACATGTTATCAATTAGTTCGAAATAATTATAATTATGATATATCATGTTCAAATTTGTTATCAAATATTATTTCAGATAATAATATTTTAATTATCGACGACGAAGATTTTACCGATTATTCACCACATATATTCGATATGAAAAATACTATTTGTGATCAGGATTATAATCGATATCAAATTATAATATCAATCAAGAATTATAAAAAATATGATCAACATGTCCTATTATCCAGATTATATACTATGAAGAGAGATTGTTATACAATGAAAGTTAATAGAATTGTTGATAATGAAGAAAATTTTATTGTGTTTAATAATAAATTTACCAATCAGAGTAGAATTAATACTTTTGACGATATATTTTATTGATTCGTTTTATAACCATTCAAATAAATCTTAATATAGATCATATGAATATCAATATAGATATAAGCGAAACTAATTCAAAATTAGTCAAGTTAAATAAATCAGAACCGATTAGACGAAAAAAAAAGAAGATAGTTTCAATTAAACAAGCTATTTCAAACATCAAACCTATAAAATGCAAAAATAAAATCGAAATTAGTCAAGATAAATCAGAACTCAATACAGAAGACATCGAAACCATACTCAAATCTAAATCTATGTTAATAGTATGCGATTATGATACTAAAGATAAATATCGTGAATTGATAGAGTATTTTAATTATTTACATATCAATACATTTATTTTATGTTTATATAATCAAAATATAATTATTCATGATGATTTAGATATTCTAAAAATTGTAGACAAATATAGTGAACAAGATTTCAATTCATTTATCAAGTTTATTGTCAAGAGATTCAAAACTTTGGATACTATAATTATCACATTTGAAGATGTAAAATATATTCTACTTAATTCCATTAAAAAATATATTAATGATTCGATGTGTATGTCATTTGATGATATATTAGAACTTGATGATATCAATATTTTGGCTTCTCTTAAACTTAATAGTAAATATTATTACATTGACAATTTAATTAATTGTTTTAGGAATAGAATTATTGAACCATTTGACAAAATTTATAACATGATAGAAATTGGAATTAGTGTTTTTATTCCAAAGTGTGATAATTTTTGTAAATACTTGGAAAAAATTAAAAATGTTGAAATATTTCACGGAGATTCTGATGATTGTCAAGTAGATATTTGTTTTGTTGATCAAAATTTCTTACTAAAAAATAAATCCAAAGTTATATGTTTTGTCGATACATTTGAAGATATCAAAAATATTGATCAAGTAGATATATTGATTTATAATAGCAATTTAATGAAAGAATATTTTGAAACTAAAATTAACAAACAAAGTTATGTTATTCGATCTCCCGTTGATAATACCATATTTTATCCCCCGACCAAAAAGTATACCAACAAATTAAAAATAATTACCAATCATTGTTCGGATCCAGCATGTTATAAATACTATTATGATTTGTCAGAATATTGTTTTACTAATAAAGAATTTGAATTTACTTTTATTGGGAACGATTTTAGCGATGAATTTTCTACCAGAAATTTAAGAATAATTCCAGTTTCAAATAAATTAGAATTGGCTTCGGAATTACGAAAACATGATATTTTTATTTCAGCTTCAATAGATAACTCTAGTTTATGTATCCAAGAAGCAATAACATGTGGTTTGCCAGTATTGTATTTAGATCAACCAAATGTGTGTCAGGAATATTGTGAATCTATTCGTGCTAAAATAGGGGAAAGCTTTTCTTCATTTGATGAGTTGACTAGAAAGTTGGAAGTTATTAGAAATAATTATAATGACTATCGTGATAATGTGATAAAAAATATTCCAAACCAGAGTGAATATTATGCAAAGATTTTCAAGATAATGTTGAGTTTATTTCAAATATAAATATTTCATCAATATAGTATGAAATATTTGATTATAGGAACAACTGCAATTAATCGTCCTGTTCTACATTCTGATAATATAAAAGAATGGTTAGAGTGGATTGATACTATTGCTAAATCAGATTGGGATATAATATGGTTTGTTAATGTTGATTATATTATTAATTTACGATTTACTTATGATGAAACCGTTGAAAATTTCAAAAGACTCAATTTACCTCGAATAAAGCTAATTTTTCTAAAACAAAAACAGGCTAATTTTTTACATGCTTGTCAAAGAATCTCCAAGAAGATAAAAAAGTATGTTGAATCAAATAATATTTCTGTTGAAGATGTTAAAGTATTTTGGATGGAAGATGATTGGAAACTAAATGTTTCAATAGCCAAGAATATTAATCTCGAATTATTATTAAATAATTTTCTTCACAAGAAACATATGATCAATTTTACATTTATTAGAAATAATTATTTGTGGGCATTGGCTCCGAGTATTATTTCATATGATCTATTTATTGAATTATTTTACAGCGGATGGGATAGACAAATAAATGATATTGATCCAGAACATTGTATTGGATTATATGCAAGGGAATTATATGGAAAGCCTGATGATTATGTTAATATTACATTTATTAATAAAAAAATAGACGCGGGATTTTTCACACAACAATTTCTTAATTTCAAGAATAGTTATCATACTTTCTATAACAAAGCCTATTTTATTGGAACAAATGGTGAACGATATATGGAATTAAATAAATTGATGAGTAATAATTTTCCAAATAAGCCAGTTTTTATTAGATTAACTCCCAATATGACGATTGATGGGTGTAATTATGCTAGGAATTTTATGGAAACTCATGCCAATTTGAAGAAAACAAGAAAAGAAGAAGGTGGATTTACTTATGTGGTTCAAGATGGTTTGGATAATAAATTAAATGTTGTATCTCTTGTTAACAAAGATACCTATAATAATAAGATGTCTCGAGTTAGATTCCATGGTTTGAATAAACTGACATTCTATGTTAATTTGACTATGTGGGGTATTGGTTGGGATAGATATAATAATGAAAAAACAGTCACTCAAAATTTATCTGAAATACATGTTGATTTTATTGAGTGTTATAAACCATTAGAATTTGTTGAGTTTAATAAGGTTAAAATTCCAAAATGTTTGAGATACAATGAAATGTGGGATGAAAAATGGACTTTAACAGAGATCAATTCTGCCAAACCAGATCTAGTTGTTTGTCATCATGAGAATGATAGACAAAAATATGTAACAAATTTATTTAAAAATGTAGAATATTTTACTAGATTTGTTCATATTCCTCATTGTGCCGAGAAGACAATATTTTATGATCGTAAATTGCGTAAATCAGTTGATGTTTTATTATGTGGAAGCATTGGAAGACACTATCCATTGAGACAAAGATTCAAGACTATATTATCTAAAATGCCAACAGAATATATCTGCAAGATACATCAACATCCAGGATATGTCAATACTGATTCTCATACTGACAAATATCTCAATGATTTTGCTACTGCAATCAATCAGGCTAAGATATGCCTTACATGCACTTCCATCTATAAATATCGATTAGGTAAAATGGTCGAAATACCTGCATGTGGATCAGTATTGGCATGTGATCTTCCTGATCAAGATCAAGATGAATTAAAAGATATGATGATAGTTATAGATTCTAAAATGACTGATCAAGAGATTGTTGATAAATTAGTTTATTATTTAGAGAATGCTAATAAGTTAGAAGAAATCAGACAGAAAGGCTTAGCATGGTCTCAAAAGTATACCCAAGAATATTATGCTGAAAAATTCTACAACGAAATCAAACATACTGTCGAATACAAAAAGAAAATGTTTATTCTGTCTGATGATTTGGGTAAGATCAAATGGATTTGTGATATATTTAAAGATGAATTTATGGCTGAATCTAAATTACAATTTGTTAATGATCCAAGTGAATGTGATATTATTTGGCTACTTGCTCCGTGGAACAAGAGGAAGATTCCAGAAAAAATACTCAAAGAAAAATTCGTTGTTACAACCATTCATCATATTGACAATGATAAATTCGATGAATTCAAAGATTATTATAAACAAATAGATAATATAACAAATAGATATCATGTTATTTGTCCTAAAACCAGAGATGCTTTACGAAAGATAACAATCAAACCTATTATCGAGGCTAATTTTTGGATCAATAATCAGCTATATTTCAAAGTTGAGACTGACAAGAATGTATTAAGAAAGAAATATGGTATTCCAAAGACTCATTATATTATTGGAAGTTTTCAAAAAGATACAGAAGGCAACGATGGTGTATCTCCAAAGTTATCTAAAGGACCAGATATATTTGTTCAGATTATCAAAGATATCAAAGAAAATGGAAAAGTTCCATTTGTTATTTTAACTGGATGGCGTCGAACATATATTATCAATAAGTTAAAAGAAATGGGTGTTGAATATTTTTATCTTGAAATGGTTTCATTAAGAGAATTGAATGAATTGTATAATTGTTTGGATTTATATATTGTTTCTTCAAGAGTTGAAGGTGGTCCAAGATCTATTATTGAATGTGCCATTAATAAGACTCCTATTATTTCTACTAATGTTGGTATATGTGAGATGATATTGGCTAAAGAAAGTATTTATGACATGAATGATTTCTTGACTTATCGAAATGCCAAGCCAAATACTGAACACGCATTCCTAAATGCTCAAAAATATATAATTTCAGATTATATGCCTAAATTTGTTCAGACAGTGTTCGAAGAAATGTAATTTTTAAAAGGTCTGGATAAAATAACATTCATAACACATCGACATCTATGCCGCTAAATCCCTGAACTTTGCATCGAGTAGTATGTAAAGCTTGCATCATAATATTCCTAATTTCATAAAATTCTGGTTTTGAAATAATATTTTCACACAGATTATGCAGACTATCTGATTTTCCAACATACTGCTTCAAATAAGTATCAGAACCACTATAACACATAAGACGATACCAATGTCCTTCATAGAATACTCCTATAGTGAGAGTTGTTAGTTCATAATAATTCATTATATTATATCACGCTAATTTTTAAAATCTATGATTTTAAAAATTAGCATTAATTAACTAAATATATTCTTCACTATTTTGTCAACTCGTGTATTAGATTTCCAATTAATTAATTCATCTATAATTAAACAATTATCTTTGTGATTGAGTTTCTTAATAGATTTAATGATCATGATGCTAGGAGCTTCCATTGGATAATCTTTTGGATATCTAATTTCCAATTGTAGATTACTGTTCTCAACTAATATATCGAAATTATCTAATAATGATGCTTTTATTTTATATTTTTTAATTTGTTCATAATCATAAGAAATTCGTTTCTTACGAATTCCATCAATCTCAATACTATCTTTCTCGAGTTCTTTGGGTCGTTCATTAATGAAATATTCGGTTATCAAACGAAGATTATCTTGATTTTTACAAATAATAATATATCTTAATAACACATCATCTTCATTGGGAATGACTACTATTCTATTAGTTGTATAATTACCTTTAATTTGAGCTACACCAATAACACTTAGTCCCGAACCAGAATGTCGATCACTACCATATCCAAAAGAAACATCTAATGTATCTGATAGATATATTCCCGAACCACAAGCTGCTCCATTTATCATTAATTGTGTCCTAGACATATTCTTCAATCCATTCCTCAAAATATTATACCAATTTGGTAGACTACTTCCATGAAACAAATATAATGGTTTATTGGTTTCGAACTTTTTTTCTTTTTCAGGATCATGTTTAATCATAAATGAGATTAATCCTTTTTGATCAAATATATTTTTAATTTTTTGACTAAATATATTCTTAACATTTTTGAATAGAGTTACATCAGATAACATTTGTGTGTTATTAGAAATAATTATAAATTTGAGAAACGAATAATCTTTTCCATCTATTTTGCTATATAATTCCATATCATTAGTGCATGTTGACAAAATTTCAAACAATTCTTTATAATTTTCAAATGAGTATTCTATATTTTTAGTCAGTTCATCAAATGACTCAAAGTTTGGCGGAAATGGTTTGAAAACAAGAGTTCTTTTATCATGTTTTAAACATGCATATGCTGACATTATTAGAAATTGGACAACAAGATGATCTTTTTTATATGCTTCTGTAATAGTATCATCTGATACTAATTCTAAAAATACACTCATACATGTTTCACATGAACCAATTTTAGATACCGATATCGAACTAGAACAGATAGTGCAATATGAGTATATATTTGTTTCAAATAGATTTATAATATCAAGTGCTGAGTCTTCTGTTATTTTTAATAGATCTTTCTTTTGTAGAATTCGTGTGATATGTTGTGATGTATAATTTTCATTGTTGCAAATTATTTTATTCTTCTTGACTTCTAATCCTACGATTTGAATATCGTATAATTTGACTTTGAGTTTTTTGTTTTTTGTATCAATAGAGGTATTTTGTGCTTTGGTTATTTTAATGATGTCTAATAATAGATCCATAATATAGTAATAATATAAGTATTTGTTTATGTTTTGTGAATGTGTAGTATTCAATATTTTTAGATACAAAATCGTGGTTTCATATCAATATCAGTTATCCTTATTTTTATGGATCCAAGGCTTGCTCCGCAAGCCCACAGGCATCCCCCGCGAAAAATTGAAAGTCCAAAATAAATAAGAAAATATGTATCATTATCATATATACAATCTATGTTTCATAACATAGAACATGATCCTCACAATATAAGAATACGATTTAGAAACTATATTATAGCAAAAGATCGTGTTAACATAGATTCATTGATAGCAAGATATCCAATTATATTTGAAAAGAAATTACATTTTGATATCGATTATGTATTTAGAACATATGATCGAGATTTCATTAATTGGTATGTTGAGAAAGTAAAATCTAGCCCTGATTCTCGAAAATTGTCTGGTTATTATCTGCGTGGATTTATCGATCATGTTGAATTATGTTCTGTTGAAATGTCAGATTATATTTTGAGTTTAGATATATGGACAATTGATGAGAAAATATGTAGTGCGTGTGGTTGTGAAATAATAAGATATAACAGATTAGATATACTTGAATATTTTTATACAGATGAAAAATTTTCAGACTTTAAAAAGTTTTTACCAAATATTATGAATGAAATCTATGACAGTAGTTCTATTGAAATCATTCAATGGATAAAAAGTAATTATGAGACACAATATTATAAACATTTACCATCATTGGTTGAAAGAATAATTCATCATACTAATGAAAATGAAGATAGTCAAATTGATTTTCTAAAAATATTGTTAGAATGCCCCAAAAGTATCAAGAATAATATTAACAAAAATATGGGTAATCACATAGTAAATTGTTTCAAAAACAAAAAGTTTAAAATGGCTGACTATTTAAAAAAATTTATTGATGATAATGGATTAAAATCTGAATATATTAAACATGAACCGAAAAATAAAAAGACAAAAAGTGGAAGTATTCAGCCATATTTTTCATATATCGGTTATGATAAAGATTATCATGGTATATCATGTTTGCAAGAAGTTATAAGACAAGGTAATTGGAAATTATTTAAGACTATGATTAAAGATATTAAAATTTGTGATTCATATAATGATTTATTTTCTAATGCTGTTTATAATTCTCAATTCCATATTGCAAGACATATTGAACAAATAGTATATAAGATAGAAAAACAAATTGTGAATGGAAAAACTGTTAAAAGCGAAAAGTTTACAAGTTTTATAGAATCATATAATCATGTTTTCAAAGAATGTATTCGTTCATGTCATATGAAAGGATTAAAATTTGTTAATCAATCTCATCATATAAAAAAATCTGTTGACAAGGATGAAATGTTTGGTATTGTTTGGGATTTTCTTAGATATAATTCGGTATCTTATGAATCTATTTCAGAAATGATAGATTGGTTAATAACAGAAAAGTTGGTTGATATACATTACAAAGATGATGCTTTTCTTAAAAAACTACTAGAATATATAACTATGAATACTCTTAAAACTTTGATTCAAAGGTTTCCAGAATATTGTAGAGAAAATATATTAACTATTGTTGACAATTCGTATCAATTATTTAATGATGAATTGTTACAATTATTATACGATTTTCAACCATTTGATGTTAGATATGATAATGATAAATGGTTCAAATATGCATGCAAGAGAGAACATTTGGATGATATATATTGGTTTTGTATGATATGTCCATTATATTCGTGTTTATATCATGAATCGGGAAGTGGTGTAATTATTCCTATTATTGACGGTGCATCAGGATTAAGAAAAGTTTTATTAGATTTAAATAATCATATTGAACCAATCGATATGATTAATGGTATTCCAGAAGGATTGACATGTAGAATATGTTGGAATGACGAAGTAGATTACATGATCAAATTGACATGTAGACATGAATATTGTTCATGTTGTTTGGAAATGCATACCAGAAGATACACAAGATGTCCAACTTGTAGACAAAATATTATGGATGATGGTCATATTGTGCATAAGAGAGTTATTTTATGATTTTTGTTTGAATATCATAAAATATTATGTTATAAGATATATGGAAGAAATAGAGATTAATAATCAAGTCCATGTCCAAGATTTATATCATGGAAAAGAATGGATCCATGGTTGTTTTCAGGACGAAGCCTCGAAAACAAGCGTTAGTTATAACAGTAATTCTAGTGTTAATATTCAAATCACTATTTTTTTGATCACTATTTGTAGTCATCATTTAAAATATTCTTTGGAATGTATCAATAATTTGTCTATGAATGTCCCAGTATTAGTGTCTGTAATTATGAATATTTCACCAACTAATAAAGCGTATAATATGATGCGATTAAAATGTAGAACCAAATATTTCATTCAATTGGATGAAGATATGGAAATTTATCCTAATGGAATAGAGATCATGATGAATAATCTCGGAAAAAAGAAATATTTTCTACATTGTTATCGATTGATTGATAATTATCTAGGTATATCTAATCCTCCAACTATATATGGAATGAAATTTTATGATAATGATATTATGAAATCATATCCAACACACAATGATGGAACAATAGCGGTTTCATCTGTTGATAGATTATGGCACGAACCAATATTAAAAGATGGTTATTTAATAAATGAATCACCAATTATTATTGGATATCATGCTCGTCATAGAAAACCATTTGATTTATTATTACGATACAGTAAATTAACTAATAGTCTATTAGATAGTAAGATTAAAAAAAATAGTGGTGATTTATGTAAATTTTTATTGCCATTCAATAGATTTGATTCTCTTCCTGTATATGATGCACTAGTGTATCATTTTATTAAACTTGGATTTGATTACAATAAATATACTATCAATTTCCAATTACTGCAAAATACAATTTCTAGATATATACCAAAGACTAGTTTAGATTTATATAATTTACCAGAACAGTATATTATTCCCAAATATAAAGAAGATTTCAATAAAAATTATGATGAATTATTTGAAATGTCTATTTTACATATTAATGATATTTATTGTATGATTGGAATAATAAATAAATTATTTGACAATTATTCATATTCATTTGATAAATATCCATATGAAATAGACGAATATTTTCAGAAAGTATTTCGTGTTAATATTATGTTTAATAATGCCAAATTGAAAGACTTGACAAATGAGTTTATTCAAGAATGTGATAATGAAGCATTATGTGATTTTAAGATAAATTATATTGATGATCAAAATGTAGAAATTAATAAAAATAATTTGTTATATGATCAAGTATTGGAATATATTATGAGTCAAAAAAGAACGAGTAAAAAATATTTATTTGATTAGATATTATAATTATGAACTATTTAGAGGTTCATAATTATGCTAGTTATTCTTATTTTTAGGAAGAGTAAAAAAGAGTTTTTACTCTAAGCGGATTAGTTTCGCTTTAGCGAAACTAATCTCGCGAAATCGAAGATTTCTTAAAAATAAGGATCCAAGGCTCGCCCCGCAAGCCCGTTGAGCCATCTCAGCGAAGAACGAAAAAGAATTTTTCGTTCTAAGCGGATCAGTAAATGCAAAGCATTTACTGATCTCGCGAAATAAAGAAAAGTTGAAATGAAATTGAAATCAATTTAATAACAGACCCGTTCGGGCACAAGGTAACATGGGACATAGGTTTTTGCCCGAATGCTCCCAACAACTTATTTTTCAAAACTATATTTTGAAAAAAAGTTGAATTTTAAATCGCCTAATTCATAAAGCTATAATATATATTACTTACTAAATAATCATGCCTAAACTTCGTTTAATTCCATTTTTAGATAAAGAAGATGGATCACAATGGTATAAAGTTACTTATCAATATAAGAGACAAAGACCAATGTGTGAAGATGGAAATGCATGTTCTTTTCGTTTTTGTAAAATGTCTCATCCTCTTAATATGAAACGACATGGATTAAATTTATGCCGCGATAATGAAGATTGTTCAAATTATTTATGTCAAAATAAACATTATAATGGATTCTTCAGAAAAGGTTTAAGACACACAATCAGAAGATTTGTTAGAGATGAAGATGGTGAAGGAGTTAGTATTAGATAATTTATTTATTGAAATAATTTGATATATCAAATCATAACAACTTTTTTTTAAAACTTTGTTTTAAAAAAGTTGAAAATTAGAATTATCTGATGTTCTCATAGCGTTTTTAACATAATCAAAAGAATTACTCGAAATGAGTTCACCTACTGTTTCTGTTCCCGAATCGGCTCCAGTTGTTCAGGCAACTGCTCCGACAGGCAACAATAAACTTGATATTTCTTGATAAAAAGCGAAGCTTTTTATCAAGAAATATCAAGTTTTTGTTGACATTGCAACGAGTAGTCCAATACTTATTTTGATAAAAAGCGAAGCTTTTTATCA
>Ga0194120_10000863_pt1 | contig 56564 bp, 54 predicted proteins | sample TA2MahCa65mmetaG_FD_148642 | JGI IMG/M metagenome (GOLD analysis project Ga0194120, IMG submission 148642) | Freshwater microbial communities from Lake Tanganyika, Tanzania - TA2015019 Mahale Deep Cast 65m | ecosystem: Environmental > Aquatic > Freshwater > Lake | place: Tanzania: Lake... | reverse complement strand
GGCATCGACGGTCCTCGCTGAGTCGAGTCACGTCGTGCAGTTTAGGGAGAGTGTTACCCATGTTCCCGGACAGCAGTGTTACCCATCTACCCGGTCTGTACCCCAACAACCACGACGCCCTGACCGTGGCGAGCGAGTTGGCGACGGCGCGGCTCGAAGTGGTCAAGATGCACCGCCCGTACTCGACCATCAGCTCCACGTTCAACGGCACGACGGAGACCAGCGCGACGTCCACGGCGAATCCGCCGATGAGCGCGTACACCGGCTACACCCGCACCACGGCCGTCGCTTCGGTGGACTCCGCGTACCGGGCGCAGTACGTGACCGTGACGGTGACCGTGGCGCACGCGGCGACGGCCACCACCGTCCGCAAGTCCCTCGTCATTTCGGCGTTCTGATGCGATCCTCGGCGCGGCGGCGGCGCGGCTTCTCCATGGTCGAGATGATCTTCGCGGTCTCGATCACGGTGCTCGTCTTCTCCATCGCGGTGCCGTTCTTCCGCGCCCAGACGCGCGCGATGGACGCCGGGGCGGGGCGCCTCGACGCCTTCCAGAGCGCGCGCTATGCGGTGCAGCGGATCGAGGACGACCTCCGGCTCGCTGGCGGCGACGTCGGCCAGCCCGTCATCGTGCAGGCGGCGCCGCTCGCCATCGCCTTCAACGTCAACCGGCAGGGGATCACCACGACCAGCGACCCGAACGCCTCCTGGTGGGACGCGTCGCTCGATTCGACGACGACGGCATCCTGGATGACGTCGAATGCCGCCTACCTTCGCAAGTCGAGCAAGACGTACCCGACGGCCACCTACAGCAGCCCGAACGGGACCCGCAGCCAGGCGGAGACGATCCAGTACTTCCTGCACGCCGACACGGCCGGCGGCAACACCAACCTGTACGTGCTGTACCGACGGGTGAACAATCGTGACAGCACGCTCGTGACGCGCAACCTGCGCGTGCCGAGCGATTCGAACTTCTTCTTCCGCTACTACGCGACGTCGGCGGCGGGGACGACCACGGCGGTGGCCAACGCCGACCTCCCCATCTACTGGGATGATTCGCTCGGGCGCGCCGACTCGATCACGGCGGTGCAGGTGCGCGCCACGGGGCGGTACTGGGATGCGCGGACGCAGCAGAACGTCTATCGGGACCTGCACGTGACGGTGCAGCTGCGCAACGCGCTGTAGCTGCTCACCGCGCGGTGTGGGGCGGCGCCGCCGGCGCCGGATTCGCTGGGGGTCACGGTCGAGACGGCCCCGGCGGGGCAGAAGCTCGACGTGCGACTCGACTGGCCCGGCGTCGCCGGCGACTCGACCGCACCACGGGACGTGCGCGCCTACGTCGTCTTTCGGCGCCTGTCCGGCGCGTCGGCGTGGACCGCGATCGCCAGCCGTCCCGCGCGCCGAGCGACCGCCTACCGATACCAGGACTTCGACCTCTCGGTCACGGCGGGCACGTACCAGTACGGCGTGGCGGCGCGCGACTGCGGCGGGCTTTCCTCAGTGCGCACGGGCACCACGACGGTGACGCTGCCATGAGCACGCGCCTCCGCCGCGGATCGGCGCTGATTCTCGTGCTGATCATGACGCTGTCGCTGGCCGCACTCGCCTCGTCGGCCATCTACATGACCGGCAGTTCCGGCCTGCTGGCCCGCTACCACGACAAGGATCGCGATCTCGAGTTCGCGGTGGAGACGGCGCTCGAGCTGGGGCGCGCGCGCCTGCAGCGCGACACCTCGGTCTGGTTGTCACCCACCGGCTACACGCAGTTGCTGACCAATCAACCGGTGTACAGCGCTTCCGGGGGCACCCTGCCCGGGCTCTCGGTCAATCTGTACGGCGCGTACACCGGCGACACAGCCGGCACCTATGTGCCGTACATCACGCTGCTGGCGACGGTGAGCGACGCCATGGGCGTGCGGCTGGCGCGACGCATGGACCTGCAGGCGCAGTCGTTCTCGCGATACAGCCTGTTCGTCAACGACTTCCCGTCGGGCGCGTCCATCGGTGCCGGCGAAAACGTCGGCGGCCGGGCGCACGCCAACAACCGCTTCATCGGATCGCTGTCCGGATCGCCGGCGCCGGCGTTCTCGGACACGGTGAGCGCGGCCGGCACGATCAGCGGCAGCGGGCAGTGGTCCGACACCGTGTCGGCGACGGGCGGCGCCATCATCGTCCCGTATCCGGCGGCGTCCGCGGCCTACTGGGGGGCGAGCAGCCTCGCGACCTACTTCTACAACGTCGCAGTCGCCGGCGGCCTATACGAGGCCGTGTCGAGCGGCAGCCGCGGGCGCGTCGAGTTCCTGACGATTGACGTGAACGCGAACGGCATGATCGATTCCACCGAGGGCTTCTTCCGCTATTTCCGCCTCAACTCGGCGACCGACACCTTGCAGCTCGCCCTGTACTTCAGCGGCTCGCCGGTGGCCCTCTCGAATAACGTCCTTCTCAACCAGTGCGGAGCCCACTACACGATCGGCGGGCGGCAGGAGTTCTTCCCCATCGTGATGCACAAAGTCAACTGGGTACGCACGCGCATCCAGTCGAGCACCTACCCCACGGTGAGCGCCGCGCAGGCGACGGCGATGGCCGTGCTCGACCGCGCCGCGATCATGACCATCCTGCAGCAGCCGACTGCGCGCTGCCATCCGCAGGGAAGCCCGTTCCTCGTCAACACCGAGCGTCACACACGCGGAACGGCCTGCACCCAAGAATGGTTCACCGGCGTCACGATGTACACGTGGGGGTCCAGCCCGGCCTGCGCCGCCGCGCAGCAGTACGGCGGTCAGGACACGACGTTCACGCGCTACTCCTTCCTATGCACAGTGGACCAGACTGTGACGACAGGGCGATGTACGGCCGAGCCAAGTTACGAGGGATTCTGGGATACCTACTCGGGCACGAGCAACCTCCCCACGCTGCCAGCGGCGGTGCGACAGGACGTCGAGCGCATTCACCTGTATCCGCTGCACCAGACCTACAACCCCGCCTCTCGGCGCGTGGTGTACGTCAACAGCAGCATGTTTGTGCACGGAACGGTGCTTGGCTACGTGACGCTCTACGTCAACGGCGTGGCCAAGCTGATGGACGACCTCAACTACTACCATGACCCCGCCGACACGACCAACCAGTGCCGCAGCTTCTTTGGCCTGATCGCGCGTGACTCCATTGCCATCTCCGACAACGCGCTCAACCGGCCGCGCATCTTCAACACGCCCACCACCACGGCCGGAAACGTGATGACGATGGGCGGAAACCGCGAGTTCCACTTCGACGGCATTGCGATGGCGCTCGGCGGACCGGTGTTCGCGGCTAATCCCGGCGGCGCCACGGCGACGACGCCCGCGTACACGTGCCCGCTTGGATCCACATTCACGGCGTCCGGTGGGTGCATGCACATCGTCGGCGGCACAATCGGGAGGACGTACGTCGCGCCGTATACGAGCACGGCGAACTCCGGAATGCGTCCACTGCGCGAACTGGACCCCTGCCAGAACACGAACCGCCGACCGCCGTACCTGCCGCTGGCGCGCACCCGGGTGCGACCCGTCAAGTCCTTCGAGGTGGATGCGCGGCAAGTGAAGTCCGCCGCGCTGCTCTCGAGCTATTTCAGCCGGCTGCGGGGGAGTCGGGCGGCCCCGTAACCGCAGACGGTGGACGGAAGACGGTGGACGGTGGACAAACCCGCTGTCTACCGTCCACCGTCAACAGTCCACCGTCTGCCCCTACAGCAGCCTCGGCTGATCCCCCCGCAGCACCTGATGGCACTGCCGGCACCGCGCCTCGTAGCTCTCCGTGCCGCCCACCATGATCAGCGGCGAGTCCCAGTGCGCCGGCTTGCCGTCCACGAGACGCTGATTGCGCGTCGCCGGGGCGCCGCAGAGCACGCAGATGGCGTGGAGCTTGTCCACGACCTCGGCGAGACACATCAGCTGCGGCATCGGGCCGAACGGCTCGCCGCGGAAATCGGTGTCGATGCCGGCGAGGATCACGCGTCGGCCGCGGTCGGCGAGGTCGCTGGCGAGCGCGACGATCCCCTCGTCAAGGAACTGCACCTCATCAATCGCGATGACCTGCGCGTGCGGATCGAGGCGCGTCGCCACCTGCGCGGCGGAGTCCACCGGAACCGCCTCCACCGTGCGTCCGTCATGTGAGCCGACGGTGAACACGCCCGTGTAGCGGTTGTCCAGGTGGGACTTGAAGACCTGCACGCGCTTCTTGGCGATCATCGCCCGACGCACGCGGCGAATGAGTTCCTCGCTCTTGCCGCTGAACATCGAGCCGGCGATCACCTCCACCCATCCGCCGGACAGCTGGAAGTGCTGGCTCATCGATCGTCTCGCGGCCGGCGCGGGCCTCCGCCCCGCGGCTTGTCACCAAACGCCGGACGCGAGCCGCCCGCCCCGCGCTTGTCGCCGAAACCGGCGCGTGGGCCGCGCTTGTCGCCGAAGCTCCCGCGCGGGCCACCAGCGCCTCGCTTGTCACCGAACCCTGCGCGCGGGCCACGCTTGTCGCCGAAGCCGCTCCGCGCGCCGCGCTCGCCAGGAGCGCCGCGGCGCGGGCGCGCGTCGTCGCGGTCGCGACGCACCGTGCGATCCACGTAGCGCGCGCGCGGACCCTCGGCCGGGTCGCGCAGCGGGAAATCATCGGCCGGGCGCGGCGACCGCGCCGGACGCTCGGCGGGGCGCGCCGTGCCAACCGCAGGACGTGACGGACGATCGCTTTGCACAGGCGTCGCCGGCGGCGCCGCGACGACAGCAGCGCTGCGCGCTCCCTCGAGCAGGCGCAGCGCGGCGCCGGCCAGCTCGACCGCATCATACTCGGCGAGCAGCGGCTCGAGCGAGACGATCTCACGCGCCGGATACGACGTGGCGAGCACCGCGCGCAGTTCGCCCCGCACGCGGGCTTCCTGCGCCCGCGCCGCGCTCGTCGCGCGCCGGGTGGTGAACGGTGTCACGCTCGCGCCGGCGGCCAGGCGGCGCAGGGCGCCGAGTTGCCGCGGGGCGATGAGCGCGACGGCGCGTCCCGGCTGCGCGGACATCGCCGCGTCGAACGCCGCTGGGGAAGGAAGGCCGGCGAAGACGACGAGCGCGACGTTCACCGGCGCTGGCCCATCAGACACGTGCACGAGCGGCGCGCCGCCGGGATAGCCGTGCGCGGCCAGCGCCGCCTGCACGGCCGACGGATCCGCCGTCACGACCGCCGCTGAGGGCGGATCGAGTTCGTCGAGCAGCGCGGGGACCGCGGCCGCCACGTGCGCCGCGCGCACGCACTGGTACTGCACGGGGGCGGGTTTCGTCTCGCTCGACGCGTCGTCGGCGAGGCGGTGCGCCTTGTGGAAGTACCGCTCGAGCAGCACCTCCACCACCGGGGTGGCCTCGGAGGCGACGAGCACGCGGCGCGCCTCCTTGGGCATCGCGGCCATGACCGTGGCGAGCTGGTCGGCGTCGAACTCCTCGGCGGCGACGAGCACGATCACCTGCACGCCGTCGAGCGGCAGCGCCGACGCGGCGAGCAGCCGCTCGACGTCCGCGGGCGTGGCGATCACCACCGGTGCGCCGTAGGTCTTCAGCACGCGCGCGGCGCGCAGCGCGTCGGTAACCGGCAGGATGCGAGGGGTGGACGGTCGCGCCGCGCGCAACGCGGCGGCGAGTTCGGTGGCCGCACCCGCATCGGGGACGCAGAGCAGCGCCACCGGCGACGCGCCCGGCTCGTCGCCCTCGCGGTCGATGACAGGCGCAAGGCGCTCGGCGATGCGCCCCCAGTGCGGGGCGAGGAAATGGGCGACGGGGGTGTTGCGGCCGGCGGCGCCGGCGTTCGGTGATGCGCTCACTGCGACCTCGATTGTCAATGGCGTCGGCGTCAGGGCGATGCTAACTTCGTCGGACACCTACAATCTACTGCACACTCCCCCGGCCCTCCAATCGGGAGTCCGGTCTGACTATGTCGCATCCCTACGTGCCATCGCCCAACGTCGCGTCGATCAAGGAATCGGCGACGATCGCCGTCTCACAGCGCGCCAAGGCCCTGCGCGCCGCGGGGCGGTCCATCATTGATCTCGGCGCGGGCGAGCCCGACTTCGACACCCCGGCGTTCATCCTCGAGGCGACGAAGGCGGCGCTGGACGCGGGCGCCACGCGCTACACCGCGGTCGAGGGGATCCTCCCCTTGCGCGAGGCCGTGGCCGCCGACGCCACACGCCGGCGCGCCGGCCGCGAAGGCGCGGTGACGGCGGGCGAGGTGGTGGTTTCCAACGGCTCCAAGCAATCGCTGCACAACGCCACGTTCGCGCTCTTTGGGCCGGGCGACGACGTGCTGCTCCCGGTGCCCAGCTGGGTGAGCTACTTCGAGATGGTCGGCCTCGCGCGCGCCAACGCCGTCGAGGTGCCCGGCGATCCGGCGCGCGGCCTCAAGGTGACGCCCGCTCTGCTCGAGGCGCATGCAACACCGCGCACGCGCGGCGTGATGCTCAACTCACCCGTCAATCCGACGGGGGCCGTGTACAGCGCGGAGGAACTGCGCGCCATCACGGATTTGGCGGCCGCGCGGGGCTGGTGGGTGATCAGCGATGAGATCTACGGGCGCATCACGTACGGGGTGCCCGAGGCCCCGTCCGTGCTGGACGTCGCCGCGCGCCGCGACAACCTAGTGGTGGTCAACGGCGTGGCGAAGGCGTACGCGATGACCGGGTTCCGCATCGGCTGGTCGGTCGCGCCGCGGGCCGTCTCGCAGGCGATGACCGCGCTGCAATCGCACACGACGTCCAACGCGGCGACGGAGTCGCAGTACGCCGCGCTCGCCGCGCTGACGCGCACGGCCGAGGCCGACGACGCGGTCCAGGCGATGGTGCGGGAGTTCGCCGCGCGCCGCGAGGCGGCGCGCGCGATCCTGTCGGCGGTGCCCGGGCTCGAGCTTGTCGAGCCCGACGGCGCGTTCTACCTGTTCTTCAAGGCGCCGCGCGGGGACGGGACGGCGTTCGCCACGCGGCTACTGGAAGACGCGGGCGTCGCGGTGGTCCCGGGCGCGGCCTTCGGCACGCCGGCGTGGGTGCGCGCGTCGTATGCGGCCGCCCGGGCCGATGTCGAGGCGGGCATGCGCGCGATCGTGCGCCTCTGGCAGGTGTGACGTTCGCGGGACCGTGATAAATTGAGGCGCGGACCAATCCGTGCCTGTTTCCCATCCTTGGGGCCGTCATGATCACCACGATCGTACTCGTCAGAGCCGAACCCGCGCTGATTCCCCAGTGTGCCACCGCGCTCGCCGGCATTGACGGCGTCACCGATGTGTACTCCGTGTCGGGCGAGTGGGATCTCGTGTGCATCATCAAGGTCGCCGCCTACGACGAGATCGCCCACGTGGTCACCGAGGAGTTCCCCAAGGTCCCCGGCCTCCAGCGCACGACCACGCTGACGGCGTTCCGAGCCTACTCCAAGGCGGAGCTGGAGCAGGGATTCAACATAGGGGCAGAGTGAGACAGAGAAACAACAGAAAAACAACAGAGAAACAACAGAGAAACAACAGAGAAACAACAGAGAAACAACAGAGAAACAACAGAGAAACAACAGAGAAACAACAGACCAAGTAAAACGGGCGCTCCGCATCGGGGCGCCCGTTTTCTGTTGCTTCTCTGTTGTCTCTCTGTTGTCTCTCTGTTGTTTGTCTGTCGTCTATCTGTTCCTGAGGCACCATTGCTGTCCAACCCGCAACAACTCGTGCCAGCGGCCGTTGGACCGTGAGAGCACCACGAGGTCGTTTGTCCCCGCGTAACGCCACGACTCCACGAAGATCTCATCCGTTCCGTCACCCGTGAGGTCCAGGTGGTCGAGGAGTCGCTGGAACTCGACCATGCGCGCCTCGCCGCTCTCGAGGTGCTTGTAGGTGACCTGATAGCCCTTGCCGTCGGCGTCATCGCCAAGGATCAGGAAGTGCGTCGTGTGCCCGGCGCCTGGACCGGCATCGCCGGCGTTGGGGTCCACCTGGTTGGCGACGAGTGTGGCCCGCGGGCTGCCGCTCATGTGCACCGCACGCGCGCTGAACGCCGCCGTGTCGATGTCTGCGCTGTCTAGCCCTTCGTCGCGCAGCGCGAGCAGGGCCACGGCGCGCGTCGCGGCGAGCAGATCGCGTGGCGCCGACGCGCGGTCGGGTGCGGTGCGCACCGGCCCCGACATGGAGATGAACTCGAAGGCCGGGTCGAGGGCGAGCGAGGTCTTGAGCGACACCGCGGCCATCGGCCGCACCTCGCGGCATCCCGGCAGCGCGTACAAGGGCTCGCTATCCGGCTCGAACATCCGGCGGGTGACGGTCACCACGCCCGCCGGCCGACCATCGCGATACACCGGATACTCGGTGCCGGCCTGGAAGTAGAGCGAGTCGAGGCGCCGCCAATCGGCGTCCGGCAGCTGGATCTCCTTGACTTGGCCGTCCACGATGACTGCGATGGGAACGAGGCGGGTGGAATCGAGGGTGCCAAACGCCTGGAAGACCAGCGTTGGGCGCGTCGCCACGTCGAAAGACGGCGGCGGCGGCAGATCTTCCGGCGACTCCTGCTTCGCCTTGTCGCATCCGGCCGCGAGGACTAGGATGCTCAGCATGAATGCGGATCGGCGCATGGGGCCAACGTACCCGTCCACGGAGGGGGCCGCAAGCGCTCGCGACGCACGGCGCGCGCTCCAGCGGGTCGGGGCGTTCCCGGCCGCGCCGGAACCCGCGCTCGAGCTGCTGCGCCCCGACGCATCCGAGCCGCCGCGGCTGCAGCGCGCGGAGCCGCTGGAGGGGGACGCGATGGCGGTGCGCGCCGTGGACGGCGCCCCGGTCGTGGGGATCGCGGCGTTTCTCGACGGCATCCAGCAGAGCCGCGTGCTCGCGTATTGGCGCGGCGGCATTCCTGTCGTGCACGGCACGGTGGCCGCCGCGGTGCGGCTGCGCCGTGACCGCACGCTCGTGCGCTGGCGCGCGGATGCGGATCGCGTGGATCGCGCGCTCTATGCCCCGCGCGCCGCGTTGGACGATTCCGTCTGGACGTCGCTCTCAACGACCTGCGCGGTGCGCGACACGCTGTCGCCGGACGAGCGCGGCCCTTGGCATCCGCAGGATCTCGTCGCGCGGGCGCTCCACGCCGTCCAACGCCAGCGCGAGGCGCTCGAGACGGCCTGCGCCGAACGGTGGTGCGCGGCCGGCGACGGCCCGCTGTTCGTGGACGGCGGCATCGCGGCGGCGGGAGGCGCGGCGCACTCGCCGCTGGCCGTCGGCGTGGTGAAATCCCATCGCACGCTCTACGTGGACGGCGCCGCCCTGCCGCTTGTGTTGGGCCTGCGCGCGGGGGAGCGCACGACGATGTTCACCGTTGCCTCGCCGCGCCGCGCGGCCGTGGCGAGCTGGTACCTGCGCCTGCGTGATCCCGCGGCGCACGACGCCCTGTGGGGGCTCGTGCGCGTCGAGATCGCGCGCGACGACGCCGACGGGGCGCGCGCCGACCTGGTGTCGCGGTGGATCCTCGCCGAGCGCGCGCCGCTGGCGCTCCCCGATCCGCGCTGGGGGGCGATGGCGTACGGCATTAGGTTGACCGAGGAGTACCTGCGCGCCGTGTCGCGATAAGCCGTTCCACCTTCCTCATTCGCCATTCCCCTGATGTCCATCGGCCGAGTCGTCGCCACCGAACGCAAGCCCAACACGCCGCACGAGTTCCATTTCTGGACTGCGCTCGACGCGCCCGTCGGGATCGGCACGATCGTGCGCGTGGAGGGAGGCGCGACTGCCGACGGCGGCGCCCTCAGCGTCTACGGCGTGGTGGTCGAGGGGTTCTCGTACACCGACCTGCAGTCGCCGCTGCACGATGTCCTCGGCGCCGACGGCGATCCGTCGAACGCGGTGCACGCACCGACAGACCGCACCGAGATCCGTCTCTACACGGCGCACGCGTTGCGGCATGTGCCGGATGAACCGTTGCAGCCGGTCCCGATGGGCCGCGTGCACCTCGCCACCGACGAGGACATCGCCGTCGCCCTGCGGATGGACGGGTACCTGCGTGATGGCCAGCGCACGGCCATCCCCATCGGCGTCTATCGCTCCGGCGCGACGCAGAGTCCGGTCTATCTCGACGCGGATTTCCTGCTCGGGCCCGAGGCGGCGCACCTCAACATCTCGGGTGTCTCGGGGCTCGCGACGAAGACGAGCGCCGTCGAGTGGCTCCTCTCGTCCATCTTTGCCCATTTCCCTGAGCAGAAGGGGAGCGTCGCCGCCGTCTGCTTCAACGTGAAGGGGCCGGACCTCTGCTTCCTCGACCAGCCCTCGGACCGACTCGATGACACCGACCGCGCGCTCTACGCCGCGGCCGGCGTGCCGGCGGAGCCGTTCCGCGACGTCGAGTACTTCGCGCCGTGGACGGCGCGCGGCCACACGCTCGCCACGCTGCGCTCGCATCCCGCACTCGCCCACAACGTCCGCCCGCTCTCCTGGGGCCTGCGCGAGGTGCTCCAGTACGCCGAGGTGCTCCTCAACAAGGACGACGTGGACGCCAAGGCCGACGCGCTCATCGACTTCATCCGCGAACGCGTGGTCAACCAGGAGTTTTCCGACCCGATCCTCACCCGTGGCCACACGGTGCGCTCGTTCGCCGACCTCGCGGCGTGGTTCAGCGAGCTGTTGCGGGGCATGGAAGGGCGGGACATGGAGAGCTGGCGCACGCACCATGTCGCGACCATCCGCAAGGTCCGCAACCGGCTGACCAACATCTCCACCCGCTGCCGCGGGCTGGTGACTGACGACGGCACCTCCAGTGACCTCCCCTTCGGCGCGTTCCGCGATCGCGCGGTCTACGTGGTGGACGTCGCCGCGTCCGAGGAGGACGCACAGGACCTGATCTTTGCGCGCGTCGTCTCGCAGCTGCGCGAGCAGCTTGAGCGTCGCACGCTCGGCGTGGACCACGTCATCGTCTTCGTGGATGAGCTGAACAAGTACGCCCCGTCGGACGGCCCGGACACCTACGTGCGGCAAATGCTGCTCGACATCGCCGAGCGCGGCCGCTATCTCGGCCTTGTGCTCTTTGCGGCGCAGCAGTTCCGGTCGCAGGTCCACCGTCGCGTCGTCGGCAATTGCGGCACCGCGCTCTTCGGCCGGATGGACATGGACGAGCTGGCTACGCCGGGCTACGCCACACTGGCCCCTGCGACGCGCGTGAAACTGTCCACGCTGGACAAAGGGCAGCTGATGGTCAGGCATCCCCACTTCGCGCAGCCCGTCTTCGTGCGATTCCCGCGCCCGGCGGTGCTCGGCGGTCGCGACGGCGTGGAGCGGTTTCCCGCCGAGCCGGAGCCGACGCTGGAAGCCGCGGTGGTGCGCTCGCTCCGCACGCTGGATCCGACCATCACGCTCGAGTGGGTGAAGCAGGCGGCCGTCGCCGCGCCGGAGGAGGATGTGCTGCGGGCGCGCAACCGCACCCTGCAGGTGCGACCCGACGACGTGAAGGCGTACTTCCGCGCGCAGTTCCGCGCCCGCGTCGCGCCGGAAGCGGTCCCGGACCGGCCGACGGCGATGCCCCTCGCCGGATCCGAGTTCAGCGACCCGTACGGCGGGTAGGGAGTGGCGCAGACCGACACCGAATAGCACAGAGGCGCACAGAGAGGCACGGAAGGGCACAGTGTACGACCTGTGCCGAACTCTGCGCTCGGTTGTCCTCCGTGGTACTCTGTGCCATTCTGTTGTACTCGGCGCTCCCATGCGACTCGTCCACCTCTCGGACCTCCACCTCGGCTTCCGCCAGTACCAGCGCGTCACGCCCGCGGGCAAGAACCAGCGCGAGGCGGACGTGGCGGCGTCGTTCACGCGCGCCATCGACAAGGTGATCGCGCTGGCGCCGGACCTGGTGGTGATTGGCGGCGACGTCTTCCACACCGTGCGGCCGACGAACCCGGCCATCCTGCACGCGTTCCATCAGTTCTCGCGCCTGCGCACCGCGCTGCCGAACGCCATCTGCGTGATCGTCGCCGGCAACCACGACATGCCGCGCTCGAGCGAGACGACGTGCATCCTGCGCCTGTTCGAGCCGCTGGGCTTCCACATCGCCGACGCCGCGCCGCGGCGGTTCACGTTCCCCGAGCATGACCTCGCGATCCTCGCGGTCCCCGATCTACCGCCGGGGAGCGTGGAACTCGCGCCCGATCTCGCCTTCCGCCGGAACGTGCTGCTCCTCCACGGCGAAGTGGAGGGCGTGCTGCCGGAGGGCGCCCGCGAGGACGAGCGCGCCTCCATGCCCATTCCGGCGTCGGCCGTGGCGCACGAGCGCTGGGACTACGTCGCGCTCGGGCACTACCACGTGTACCGCAAGGTGGGGCCGAACGCGTATTACTGCGGCTCCCTCGACTACACGAGCACGAACGCCTGGGGAGAATACGCGGAAGAGCGCGCCGCGAAACTCCCCGGCAAGGGACTAATCGAGCGGGATCTCGACACGGGCAAGCAGACGTTCCACTGGCTGCCGGTCACGCGGAAGATTGTGGATCTCCCCGCGATCAGCGGGCGCGGGCTGTCGGCCGTGGACCTCGACGCGGCCATCGCCGCCGCCGTCGAGCGCTGCCCGGACGGCGGCATCGAGGGCAAGGTGGTGCGCCTGGTGGTGAAGGACGTGCCGCGGCATGTGGTGCGCGAGCTCGACCATCAGCGGCTGCGCGAGTTCCAGCGGCGGGCGCTGCACTTCGTGCTCGATACGCGGCGCCCGGCCGTCGTGCGCTCATCGGCGGCCGAGAGCGGCGCGCCGGGCCGGCGCCCGTCGCTCGCTGACACCCTGCGCGAGGCGTTGCGCAGCCGCGTGCTGACCTCCGACATCGATCGCGACCGCCTCGTCGCGCTCGGCGAGCACTTCCTCCGCGAGGCGGAGCAGGACATGGCCACGCGCGGCGTGGACGGACCGGACGCGGCATGAGGCTCTCCCGGCTTCGCCTCGTGAACTTCCGGCAGCACGCGGACAACACGCTGCTGTTCGACCGCGGCCTGACAGGGATCATCGGTCCGAACGGCTCGGGGAAGACCACGATCCTCGAGGCGATCAAGTGGGCGCTCTACGGCGGCGACGCCACGCGCGGCACCGTGGATTCCATCCGCTTCGCCCGCGCGAGCGCGCGTTCGCCCGTGCGCATCGAGCTCGACTTCGAGCTCGGCGGGCACCGGTATCGCCTCGTGCGCGCGCTCACGACCGCGGACCTGTTTGTGGATGGCGGCGAGCGGCCCATCGCCACCGGCGCGTCGGCGGTGACCGACGTCGTGCGCCGCACGCTGGGCATGACGCTCGAGGAGTTCGACAACACGTACTTCACCGCGCAGAAGCAGCTCGCCGTGATGGCGACGCTCACGGCGGCGGCGCGCGCGCAGTTCCTGTCGCGCGTGCTGGGCTACGAGAAGCTGCGTGCCGCGCAAGACCTGTGCGACGAGCGTCGCAAGGCGCTGCGCAACGAAGCGAACGGCATGCGCGCGGGGATGCCCGATCCGGACGCGCTGGCGCGCCAGCTCTCCGACGCCGAGGCGCGGCTGCGCGACGCGCAGGCACGCGCCGCGGCGGCCGCGGTGGAGCAGGCGCGCGCGCAGCAGGAGCTCGGGGCGCTGCATCCGCGTTGGGCGGACGCGCAGCGGGCGCGCGAGGAGCTGCAGGGGCTCGACGCCGAGCGGCGCGTGCTCGAGGCCGAACTCGGCGGGCTCGCCCGCACCGTCGATCGCGTGGGGGGGGAGCTGCGCCACGTCGCCGACGCGCGCGAGGCGCTGGTGCCGCTCGCCGAGGCGCTCGTGCCGTTCCACGACGTGGGCGAGGAGCTGACGCGCCAGCGCGAGCTTGCCGTCTCCGATGGACGGCGTCAGGCGCTGCAAGAGGCCGCGCACGAGCTGGCCACCGAGCTGCAGCACCTGCGCGAGGGACGCTCGCGCCTTGAGACCGCGCCGACGGTGGAGGAGCAGCTCACCGACGAGATGGAGCAGAAACGCCGGCGGCTGGACGAACTGCAGGGGCGGCTCGAGCTGCGCCGCACCGAGTGGGTGCGCGATCGGCAGGAAGCGGAGACGCGGCGCAACGCGCTGCGCACGCAGTACCAGGAGCTGCGCGACCAGAAGGAGCGCCTCAAGACGGCCGGCGAGGAAGGGCAGTGCCCGACCTGCAGCCGTCCGCTGGGGGACCATTACCATCGCGTGATGGAATTCCTCGAGACGCAGCTCGAGGCGGTCAGCGCCGACGGCCTCTACTTCCGCCAGCGGCTCGAGCAGCTCGAAGCGATGCCCGAGGACATCGCGGCGCTCGACGAGGAGCGTCGGCAGGCCATGCAGGAAGTCAGCGCGCTCGAACGCAAGCTGGCGCGCACCCAGGTGGCGGTAGACCAGCTCGAGCAGTTGGCGCGCGAGCTGGGGCAGAAGGAGCAGCGGTACGCGGCGCTCGACGCGGAACTCGCCGCCCTTCCGGGCGGCTACGATCGGGCGCACCACCAGGCGCTCGAGGCGCGCTTTGAGCAGCTCGCCGAGCTCAGCACGCAAGCCAATCGGCTGACGACGCAGGTTGAGCGCGAGCCGGCGCTGCGGCGTGAACTTGAGTCCGCCCAGCGTGCGATGGCGGCGGCGCAGGGCAAGCGGTCGGCGATCGACTCGCGGCTCGGTACGATCGCGCACTCGGAGGAGGAGTACGCGGCCCTGCGCGACGAGCACGCGCAGGCGGCGGCGGCCGTGCAGGGCGCGGCGCTCGCCGTCCTGAACGCCGACACGGAGTCGCGGCTGGCCGGCTCAGACTGCGACCGCGTGGCGGCCGCCCAGCGCGAATTGGCCGAGCGCCGCGAGCGGCTTGAGCAGGTGGAGGCGGAAAAGCGGCTCCACGACGAGCTGTACCGGGCCTACTCGGACCTGCGCACCGACCTGAACTACCAGATGCGCCCGGAGATCTCTGAGCTGGCGAGCGGCTTCCTCGCCGCGCTCACCGATGCGCGGTACAGCGAACTGGACCTCGATGAGAAGTACCGCATCTCGATCCTCGAGGACGGCGTCCCGCTGCAGGTGATCTCCGGGGGCGAGGAGGATCTCGCCAATCTGGTCCTGCGCCTCGCCATCTCGCAGATGATCGCCGAGCGCAGCGGCCAGCCGTTCTCCCTGCTGATCCTCGACGAGGTCTTCGGCTCGCTGGACGAGACGCGACGACAGAACGTCATCGCGCTCCTTCGCGCGCTGCGCGACCGGTTCGACCAGGTGATCGTCATCACGCACATCGACGACGTGCGTGACGGGCTCGACCAGGTGTTCGTGATCGCGAACGACGAGAAGTCGGGCGCCTCGCGCATCGCGCGCGGCGACGCCGACCAGCCGCCCGACGCCGAGGCGCTGCTCGCCGCCGCCGGCGCCGTGGATGACGGAGGCGCGGCGTGAGCGCTCCCACGTCGCACGGCCTGCACCGGCGCGCGTTGGCCGTCGGCGACATCGGGCCGCTCAATCACCTCTTCTCGGAGGCGTTCTCGGAGCGGTATCGGCGCGACGGCCTTTCAGGAGTGCGCGTGCCGCCGCTGAACCCGGCCATCTGGCGCTATGCCATCGAGGACGCGGGTGACGGCGCGATGTGCTGGGTCGATCTGGACGACCGGCTCGTCGCGTTCAACGTGGCGCACCAGTCGGGCGCGGAGGGCTGGATGGGTCCGCTCGCGGTGCGTCCGGAGTGGCAGGGGACGGGACTCGGCAAGGAAATCGTGACCGCGGGCATCGCGCTGCTGCGCGCGCGCGGTTGCTCGGTGATCGGACTCGAGACCATGCCGCGCACGATGGACAACATCGGCTTCTACTCACGGCTCGGGTTCATCCCGGGACGGATGACCGTCAGTCTGGCGTTCGATGCGAAGCCCGCGGCGTTCACTCGACTCGGCACGCTCGGCGCCGCGGATGGCGACGCCGCGATCGCGCAGTGCGCCGCGATGGTGGATGCGCTGCAGCCCGGCGTGGACTTCACGCGCGAGATCCGGCTGACCCGCGCCCTGGGCATCGGCGACACCGTGCTGCTGCGCGGGCGTCACGGCCTGGACGGCTTCGCGCTCTGCCACGAGGCAGCGCTCGTGGAGGGGCGGCCGCGCGAGGAAACGCGCGTGCTGAAGCTCGCCGTGCGCGAGACGGCGGCGCTGCCAGAGCTGCTCAGGGCCGTCGGCGGCTTCGCGCGAGAGAATGGGTGCGCGCGTGCCGCCGTGCGCGTGCAGGGCGACTACCCGGCCGCGTATCAGGCGCTGATCGCGATGGGGGCGCGCGTGCGCTGGACCGACCTGCGAATGACGCTCGCCGGGCACGCCGAGGTCATTCCGGCGTCCGGCGTGATCTTCTCGAACTGGGAGATCTAACGTTCCGGGTGGCGCGCGCCTGGCTTCACCATGCCGTAGATCCAGAGCGCCAGGCCAGCCGTGAGGAGCAGGTGGATCCACCCCGGCGCCGCCGTGAGGACCGTGACGACGCCCCAGATGGCGATCAGCGCGAGGCCGGAGACGATGTAGGGCATGGCGTGCAAGCTAAGAGGCGCGGAGGCGCGCGGCTACCGCGCGGCTCGCGCAAGGCCGGTGGATCCCGCTGCGTGGCGACCGCTCTTTCCCGGTCGCCGCCCCGATGCTAACGTTGAACCCGAAGGGGCGAAGCGGATTCCTTTTTTGAGCCAACAAGTCCTCCGAGTGGCTCCCGACATCTCAGTTGCCGACATGCCCTCACTGGGGGAAGTCGAAAGCCGGGTGAGGGGCTCAACATTCGACAGGGCTTCAAAAACCCCGCTTCGTTCCGCTTGATCGCAGCGCCCCGTTCACCTCGGTGGACGGGGCGTTGTGTCACCCCCCGGGAACGCACCCCGACCAGGCGACGTTACATTCCCTCCATGCCCCGCCTCACCGTCACCCGCCGCGTCACCTTCAACGCCGCCCACCGGATCCACAATCCGGCGCTCAGCGACGACGAGAACGCGCGCCTCTTCGGCCCCTGCAACTGGCCCAACTGGCACGGCCACAACTACACCCTCGAAGTCTCGGTGACGGGGGAGCCGGACCCGGTCACGGGCTACGTCATCGACCTCGGCGAGCTCAAGCGTCTCGTCCAGGCGTCTCTGCTCGACCGCGTGGATCACCGAAACTTCAACCTCGACGTCCCGGAGATGGCGGGAACAAATCCGACCGCCGAGAACATTGTTCTGATGTTCTGGCGTGTCCTCGAGCCGGCGCTCAAGCCGCGCACGCTGACCCGCCTCCGTCTCTGTGAAACCGAAAACAACTGGGTCGAATACGATGGCCGCTGAAGCCCCCCGGTCCCCCCGTCCGCTGCGCTCCGCCCGCCTCGATGCGGCGGTGGATCCGTTCGACGACGTCGGCGCGCCCGCTGACATCGGCGGCGACCGCTACCTCGAGTTCGAGAACCTGGTGCGCCGCCAACTCGAGTTGCTCGGCGAGGAGCCAGCGCGCGACGGCCTCGCCAAGACGCCCAGCCGCGTGGCCAAGTCGCTCACCTGGCTGACCCGCGGCTACCAGATGGACGTGCAGGACGTGGTTGGTGACGCGGTGTTCGACGAGGAGCACCATTCGATGGTGATGGTGCGCGACATCGAGCTGTACTCGATGTGCGAGCATCATATGCTGCCGTTCTTCGGCAAGGCGCACATCGCCTATATCCCGAACGGCAAGATCGTCGGACTGTCCAAGCTCCCGCGCATCGTCGAGATCTTCTCGCGCCGGCTCCAGGTGCAGGAGCGCCTCACCGAGCAGATCGCGGCGGCCATCGAAGACGTGCTGAAGCCGGCCGGCGTCGGCGTCGTCATCGAAGCGTATCATCTGTGCATGATGATGCGCGGCGTCGAGAAGCAGAACTCCAAGACCATCACGTCGGCGCTGCGCGGCGCGTTCCGCGACGACGCCAAGACGCGCGACGAGTTCCTGCGCCTCGCCCACGGCCCGTCGCACCCGCTCCGCTAGGTCCGTGTCCGTTCCCGTGCCCATGCCGTTGGCTGGCCGCTCAGCGCTGATCACCGGCGCGTCGCGCGGCATCGGCGCAGCCGTGGCGCGGCAGCTGGCTGGCGCGGGGGCGCGCCTCGCGCTCGTCGCACGCGGCGCCGATGCGCTCCACGCGCTCGCGCAGGAGCTGGGCGCGGGGCACCTCGCCGTCGCCGCCGACTGCACGCGCGCGGCGGACGTCGCCCGCGTGGCGGAGGCCGTGACGACGTGGGCTGGCGGTGCGCCCGACATTCTCGTGAACAACGCCGGCGTCTACCCGCGGGCCAAGCTGCATGAGCAGGATCCCGAGGAGTTCGCGGCGACGCTCGAGCTCAACCTCGCCGCGCCGTTCCGCGTCCTGCGCGCGTTCCTCTCGGCGATGCGCGAGCGAGGGAGCGGGCACATCGTCACGATCGGCACCGTGGCGGACCGCAACATCTGGCCGATGAACGGCGCCTACAGCGCCTCCAAGTATGGCCTGCGCGCCCTGCATGAGGTGCTCTACGCCGAAGCGCGCGGCTCCGGGGTGCAGGCCACCCTGATCGCGCCCGGGGCCGTGGACACCGACATCTGGCAGTCGCACGAGGCGGAGCTGGGGAAGACGCTGTCTCCGCGCCACCGAATGCTGAGGCCCGACGACGTGGCGCGCGCCGTGCTGTACGCCGTGACGCAGCCGCCGCACATGACTGTCCACGAGCTTCGGCTGTCGCCGGCGTAGCGCCGGCGATGTTCGTCGAGCTCATCGACCGCCTGCGCTGTCCGGCCGAGCACGCCGAGACGTGGCTTGTCGTCGCGGCTGACCGTGTCGAGGATCGGGACCTTCGTGCGGCCACCCTCGGCTGTCCCGAGTGCGGCGCCGAGTACGCGATGCGCGGCGGCGAGGTGTGGTTTGGAGCGCGCGTGGCCGCGACGCCGATGCCAGTCGGCGAGGATGAGGCGATGCGTCTCGCGGCGCTCCTGAAGCTCGAGGAGCGCGGCCTCTACTTGCTCGACGGCGGATGGGCGAGCTTCACTGATGCGTTGCATGCCTTGCTCGACGTCGCGGTCCTGCTGGCCGACCCCCCGAGCGAGCTGCGCGAGGCGGCGGAGGGCACCCTTCGCGGCGTCGGCGACCGCTGGCCGCTAGCCTCCGCGGCCTTTCACGGCATCGCGCTCGATCGAGCGACGCCGTCGCGCACCGCCGACGCCGTGCGCCTTCTGCGGCCCGGCGGCCGGCTGGTTGCTCCCGCGATGGCGACGATGCCCGCCGGCGTACGTGAGTTGGCGCGCGACGACCGCCACTGGGTGGCCGAAAAGGCCGGCGACGTCGTGCCGCTGTCGCGGGCGCGAAGGTAGCAGGCGAGGCCGCGGGGGCGTTCGACGGCCGTTGGGCCACACAGGGAAGGCGAAGGCGCGGCGGGCGTCCGACGGCCGAAGCGCCAAGGTGGCGCGGCGAAGGCGCGGGGGGCGTCCGACGGCTTATGTCTCATGGAAGCCGTCAGACGCCCCCCGCGCCTTCGCCGTCTCTCGCGCAACGGAAGCCGTCAGACGCCCCCCGCGCCTTCGCCGTCTCACACAGAACGCCAGCCGTCGGCCGCCGCCGCTACTCCCCGCTCCCCTGATACAGCGTCTCGATCAGCGCCGCGTAGTTCTGGTCGATCACGCGCCGCCGCACCTTTAGCGTCGGCGTCAGCTCCCCGCGATCCAGCGTGAAGTCGTTCACGAGCAGCGCCACCTTCTTCGGCGTCTCAAAGCTCGCCAGCTTCATCCGCTCGCACTCCTCGCGGATCTCCTTCTCCATCTTCTGCTGGATCGTCGGCATCTGCAGCAGCTGCTCGCGCTCCGTCCAGTAGATGTTGTGCAGTGCCGCCCAGCGCTCGAGCGCGGGAAACTCCGGCACAATGAGCACCACCGGGAACCGCCGCTTGTCGCCGATCATCACGGCCTGCGACACGTACTTGTTCGTCTTGAAGGCGTTCTCGATCGGCTGCGGCGCGATGTTCTTGCCGCCCGCCGTCACGATGATGTCCTTCTTGCGGTCGGTGATGCGGAGGTACCCGTCCTCGAGCACGCCGATGTCGCCCGTGTGGAACCAGCCCTCGGCGTCGATCGCCTCCGCGGTGGCGTCAGGACGGTTCCAGTAGCCCTGCATCACGTGCGGCCCGCGCGTGAGGATCTCGCCATCCGCGGCGATCCGCACCTCGACGCCGGGCACAGGTCGGCCAATGGTGCCGATGCGGAACTCACCCGGCGTGTTCGCGCCGATCACCGGCGACGTCTCGGTGAGGCCATACCCCTCGAGAATCGTCAGCCCCGCGGCGTAGAAGAACTTGTTGATCTCCGGCGACAGAGGCGCCCCGCCCGAGATGAAGTAGCGCATGCGCCCGCCGGTGCGCGCCTTGATCTTGCTGAACACGAGCTTCTGGGCGAGCGCGTACTGCCAGGCCAGCGGACCGTGCGGATGCTGGCCGGCCAGGCGCTGGTCGGCCCAGCGCTCGGCCACCGCGCGCGCCCAGAAGAAGATGCGCTTCTTGAAGGCGCCACTGGCCAGCGCGTTCTCGAAGGCCCGGGCGTACATCTTCTCGTACAGCCGCGGCACCGACATCGCGAACGTGGGCCGCGCCTCCTGCAGCGCGATGGGCACCGTGTCGAAGCTGTCCACGTAGTGGATGGCCGCGCCGATCGCCCATAAGCAGTAGTCGCCCATTCGCTCGAAGATGTGGCAGAGCGGCAGGAACGAGAGGGCCACCTCGTCGCGCTGGAAGGGTATCCGCTGCAGCGTCGCCTGCACGTTGGAGAAGATGTTGTCGTGCGACAGCATCACTCCCTTGGGCAGGCCCGTGGTTCCCGACGTGTAGATCAGCGTGGCCAGGTCGCCCGGCTGCACGGCCAGCGCGTCCGCCTTCCAGCGGGCCGCGCGCTCGGCGCCGTCCACCGTCGCGCCGCGCGCCTCGACCTCGGCGAGCGTCAGGTCGGCGCCGGTGCACAGCGATTCGCCGAACGTGATCACGTGCCGCAGGGCGGGGCACTGCGCGCGAATCGCCGCGATTTTGGCGCCGTGCGTCTCGCCAGACACGAACACCGCCACGGCTCCCGAGTCGTTGAGCGGATGCACCACTTGCTCCGCGGGGAGCGATGGATAGATCGGCACGTCGGCGAAGCGTCCAGTGAGACAGGCCCAGTCGGCGATCGCCCATTCCGGGCGGTTCTCGGAGATCAGCGCGATCCGGTCGCCGGGTGCGAAGCCGAGGGCCTGCAACCCGAGCGAGAGCAGCCGCACCCGGCGCTCCGTCTCCCGATGGGAGATCGACTGCCATTGCCCCGCGCCGACGCGCACGTTCATCGCGTCGGGCCGGTTGAACGACGCCATGGCGTCGAAGAACAGGTGATTCAGCGTGCCCGGGGCGGGACGCGGGCCTCCCTGTGCGTGCATCGTGGACTCCACTCGGCAGGGGGAATGGCGTGCCGGGCGGAGGGGACCGCGGTCAGCGCGCCGTCTTGGGACGGAAGTGAATTACGAACTTTACGGGGCTTCCCGCCACTGGCGCCCCGCGGTACCGGGCGGAGGCGTACACGACAAACGAGTCAGCTGACGCGGGCAGTGCGTTGGCGCGGACGCGCAGCGCGCGCCCCGCGCCACCGTCCGTCGAAGTGGTGTCCACGACGCTCACCTTGCGGGCGTCGTCCCACAGGGACGCGAGCGTCGTGTCGCCGGGCGCAATCGTCTGGCCGCGGAAGGTGAGCCGCCAGCTGACCAGAAAGCCCGGCACGCCGACGGTCGTGCCCGCGCTGTCGCGGGTCAGCTTCACCGCCATGGTCTTGCTCACGTTGGTCGCCGCATCAGGGAGTGCGTAGCGCAGCGTGTCGGCGGCGCTCCCCGAGACGCCGAACGCGGACGGCGCGCGCGTGACCGTCACAGTCTTCTGCAACGACTGCAGCGACGCGGCCGTCGCCACGACGCGCACGGTGCCGCTGGTGCGGGTCGTCGCGATCAGGTGGCCCTGGCTTGAGATGTCCACGCCCGTGTCGAGCGCGATGAAGCGAATCGCCGGCTCGGCGATCCGGTCGCCGTCCGCGTTGTACGCGATGGCGCGCAACGGCGATGCCTTCCCCGTGGAATCGCGGAGCGTGTCGCCGGCCACCACCGACGGGTAGGGCAGTGTGTCGAACGCCAACGCGACGATGCCGTCGGGCGCCGTGCCAACCTCGGTGCAGGCGCCCACCAGCCCGGCCATCACCACGGCCACGGCCGCCCAGGCGGGCGCGCGCTTCATTCGGCGCTGGCGGACAGCCGCTCGGCGACCCGCAGGGCGAGGTTCACATACGCCTGGCTGGCGGGGTCAGCCGGCTCGCGCACGACCGCGGGCTGGCCGGCCGCGAACGCCTCGGCCAGCGCAAAGGAGCGGGGAATCATCACGTCGCAGACCATCGCGGCCGGCAGGTGTTCCCGGATGTACTTCACCGTGCGCTCGCACGCCGGATTCCCCGCCTCAACCATCGTGAGCAGGATGCCGTCGAGCGTCAGCTCCGGGTTGCTCGCTACGACGTCCTGGATGCTGCGTAGGATCTGCGGCGTCGTCTGCAGCGCGAGCGGCTCCGCCTGGAGCGGCACCATCACGCGGTCGGTGCTCTCGAGCACGCGCCGCGCGATCGGGCCGAGCCCCGGCGGCGTGTCCACGACCACCACGTCGCAGCGATCGCGTGCCGCCTTCAGCATGCGCGGCAGCAGGTCGCTTGCCGCCACGCGCGTCTGGTAGTCCGTGTGGTCCGCGCCGTCGGTCACCGTGCCGACCAGCATCACCCGCAGCCAGGGCAGCGCGGTCGGCAGGATGACTTCGCGCAACGTGCGCGTTCCCCGCAAGTAATCGGCGAAGCCGCGCGTGTCCGCCCCCTGGCGCAGGCCGACGCCGAAGCGCACTGAGCCCTGTGGATCCACGTCGACGAGCAGCGTCTTCATCCCGCGACGCGCAAAGGCCGCGGCCAGATTGACCGCGGTCGTCGTCTTGCCGACGCCGCCCTTCTGGCTGACGATGGAGAGAACCTTGCCCACCTAGCCCTCGCTTGGCTCGGCGGACGCCCCGCCCGAACCCGGATTGCGCAACGCCTCGAGCGTTGCCTCCGCATGCTTGATCCACCGCTCGGCTTCCGCGCCCGACGGCGGGTGCGCCACGAATGCCTCGAGGTGCTTCTCGGCACCGACCGCGTCCCCCCGCTTGATGAGGAGGAACGCGAGGCCGTAGTGGGCGCCGGACAGCGATGGATCCAGTTCCAGCGCGCGCCGATAGGCACGAATCGCCTCGTCGAGCCGACCGGTGCGAGAATAGGCGATTGCCATGTTCTGCAGCACGCGCAGGTCGTCCGGATGGTCGCGCAACGCCAGGCGATACGACGTGATGGCCGCGTCGTAGTCACCCTGACGTTCCAGCAACAGCGCCTCGTTCAAGTAGTCGAGTCGCTGCGGTCGGGCCTCGCTGTCGGACTTTCCGCCGAAGAGGCGGCTCCACCAGGACATAGGGCGCGGCGGGTTCGATGGGAAAGAGACACGGCCGCCAGCGTGATTGCCGCTAGCGGAACCATCTATAGACGCGCGGGCGGTGCCCAACGGCACAACCTACGTGCGGCTCTATACCCCGGCAACCGCGAGCCCACCCACGCTTCCGCGCGTCCACGGCGACCCATACCTTCCCCGCTGGCGGGAGAGCGGGGAGTTCCCTCACCTCTGCCCCCTGCACTCCACTCTGCTCCCAGCACCCTGCACCTTCAGATCGGAGTTCCGCCTTGTCTCCGCGCAAAACCGCCGTCGATCCCGCCAAGGGCGTGCTGCACGTCGAGTGGCCGCTCTTTGGAGAGCTGTCCCGGGCCCTGGCGCTCAAGGTGGCCCGCGAGTTCACCCCGGAGGTCGTTGTCGGCGTGGCCACGGCGGGCGTGGTCCCGGGATGCGTCGTCGCCTCGATCCTCGGCTGCGAGTTCCACTCCATCATGATCAGCCGGCGGTTTGGCACCGCGAGCATCCGGGAGACGCCCGCCGTGCTCGGCGCTGCCCCGGGACAGGTGCGCGGTCGCAATGTCCTGCTCGTCGACGAAACCTGCGACAGCGGCGAGACGATGCGGCTGGCGAAAGCGGCGCTGGTCAACGCCGGGGCCAGCGACGTGCGCACCGCCGTCAGTTTTCGCTGCGGTGCCTACGAGCCCGACTTCCACGCGCTGGCCACCGAGAGCACCATCGTCTTGCCGTGGGATCGCGAGATCCTGATCAACGGCGACCTGCAGCCGAATCCGAAGTACGCGGCGGTTTATCTCGACGATCCGGGTGGGTACTGAAGGGCGCCTGTCACTGCCACCGCGAAGGATCGAAGGGCTCGAAGGGGCACGAAGAAAACCTTGTAGGAACGACAGTGCGCCACGCAGAGACCTGCGTGGCGCGCTGTCGTTCCCCTCAGGAAGTCCTTCGCGGTCCTTCGTGACCTTCCCGTCTTCGTGGTATGCAGTTGCAGTTCCCTGCTCCTCTCCCTTGGCAGTAGCCCTTACGCCAGCTCAGCCACCGCCGTCGCGTAGTCCACACCCTCGGTCATCCGCTGGTACACCTGGCCGATGACCTCGGCGCTGCCGAGCAGGAACCGGCACCGCGCGGCGCCGTTCGAACGGCACTCCACTTCATAGCAGGCGAGCTGGGAACCGGCGATGCGCCCGAAGAAATCGGCGAGCAGGCCCATCGAGTAGTAGCACGCCGGAAACCCGATGTTCAGCGACGGGTCGGCCTCGGCCCAGTCGGTTGAGTCGAGCGTGATCACCACGTCGTTCAGGCTGCCGATCTGCAGCGTGCCCCAACCCGTCTCGCGGAAGAACTGGGCGGCGAGTCCCTGGAACTCCGCATACGTGACGGCGTCGGCATTTCCACCGCGCGAGGCGAGCCACTCGCGGAACGAGGCGAACACCGGCTCGCCGCCCGCGTACCCCGCTTCCTGCAGGTAGGTGGCGTAGTTGCCACCGAGGTCGCGGATGAGGGCGCTGCGCAGCGCGGCCAGCGACTGACGGGGGAGCGCGACAAGCGGCGTCGAGGCGAGGGCGAAGTTGGTGGGCATATCCGTCAAAGTAGGGGTCACCGACCAATCCGGCGCAAGAGCTCGGCCTCATCGATCACCGCGACGCCGAGCGCCCGCGCCTTGTCGAGCTTGCTGCCGGCATCGGCGCCGCACACGAGGAAGTCGGTGTTCTTCGACACCGAGTCGGTCACCTTGCCGCCGGCGCGCTCCACCAGCTCCTTGGCCTCCGAGCGCCCCAACGAGGGCAGTGTGCCGGTGATGACGACCTTCATTCCGAGCAGTGCGCCCTCGGCCTCGGCCCGCTCCGGTTCGGTCATGTTCACGCCGCGGGTGGCGAGCGCCTTCACCAGCGCGCGGTTCTCCGGCGACCTGAACCACCCGCTGACCGATTCGGCGATCGACGGACCGACGCCATGGATTGCCTCGATCTCCTCTGCGGGCGCCTCTCGCAACGCCTCCATCGTGCCGAACCGGCGGGCGAGCAGCTTGGCTGTCTCCTCCCCCACGTCGGGAATGCCAAGGCCGAACAGCAGGCGGGAGAGCGGCTGCCCCTTCGAGGCGGCGATGGCCGCGACCAACTGCTGCGCGCTCTTCTCGCCAAGCCGCGGCAGCGCGGCGAGGACGTCCTCGCTCAGGTCGTACAGCGTGGCCGGATCGCTGATGAGCCCCGCCTCAAGCAGCTGGTGCACGCGCTGCTCGGAGAGCCCGCGGATGTCCATCGCGCCGCGCGCCGTGAAGTGGATGAGCTCCTCAAGATGCCGCGCGGGGCAGCGGTCGTTTGGGCAGCGCACGGCGACTTCGCCCTCGGCGCGCACCACGGGCGTTCCGCACTCCGGGCACCGCGTTGGCGCTTCGAACGGCGCGGGCGGTGCCGCGGCGTCGCGCTTTTCGGGGACGGGCCCCAGCACCTGCGGGATCACTTCCCCGGCGCGCTTCACCTGCACGATGTCGCCGATCCTCAGGTCCTTCTCGGCGATCAGGTCGAAGTTGTGCAGCGTGGCGTACGTCACCGTGGTGCCGCCGATCTCCACGGGGTCGAGCACGGCGCGCGGCGTCAGCACCCCGGTGCGCCCCACCTGAATCTCGATGTTGACCAGCCGCGTCTCGGCGACGTCAGGGGCGAACTTCCGGGCGATGGCCCAGCGTGGCTCGCGCCCCCCCGCCGTGGAGCCGAGTTCGGCCTGCGTCGCAAGCGTGTTGACCTTCACCACGCCTCCGTCGATCGCGAAGGCCAGCGCGGCCCGGTGTGTCTTCTCGAGCGCATGCGCCCACCCGTGCACCTCGGCTAGCGACGCGCAGCGCTGGCGATGTGGCGCAACGGGGATGCCCCAGCTTGCGAGCGTTTCCAGCAGATCCCACTGGGTGGCGAAGGGCAGGGACGCCACGCCCGGCACCGCGTACGCGTAGCCGAAGAACCGCAGCGGACGCCGCGCGGTGATCGCGGGGTCCTTCTGCCGCAGCGCGCCGGCCGCCGAGTTGCGCGGGTTGGCGAAGACCGGCTCGCCGGCCTTCGCCCGTTCGGCGTTCATCCGCTCGAACCCCTCGAAGGTCATGTAGACTTCGCCGCGGATCTCGATCAGCGGCGGCCATCCGCTGCCGGCGAGCCGCAACGGGATGTCGCGAATCGTGCGCACGTTCGCCGTCACATCCTCGCCCACCGCGCCGTTGCCGCGAGTGGCGCCGGTGGCCAGCACGCCGTCGCGGTACGTCAGGCTGATCGCCGCGCCGTCGATCTTCAGTTCGCAGCAGAACCCCGAACGGTCGAAGTCCTCGCCGGCGATCTCCCGGCCCGACGCCGCCCAGTCCTCGAGCTCCTCGTCGCTGAAGGCGTTGCTCAGCGACCCCATCGGCACGAGGTGCGCGTACTTCGCCAGGTGCGACGCCCCCACGTCGGCGCCGACGCGCAACGTGGGGGAGTCCGCGGTCCGCAGCTCCGGATGCGCCTGCTCCAGCGCGGCCAACTCGCGGAAGAGAGCATCATACTCGGCGTCGCTGAGCGACGGCCGGTCGAGCACGTAGTACTCGTGCGACGCCCGTTCGAGCGCCTCGCGCAGCCAGGCGGCGCGAGCTGCCGGCTGGCTCACGCCGCCACCTGCCGGCCGTGCTTCGGTGCGCTCACCCGTCGGCTACTCGCCCTCGCCACCCTCGCCACCCTCACCCTCTGCCATCCCGCCCTGGGCGACGAAGTTCTCGACGAAGAAGAGATTGGCCTCACCCGCGCGCTTGACCATCGCCACGAGCAGGCTGGCCGAGCTGACTTCCTCGCGCTGCTCGTTTACGAACCACTCCAGCGCGTTGCGGCTCAGGTGGTCCTTGTCGGTGACGGCCTGGTCCACCAGCGCGTTGATCTGCGCGGTGACGCGCATCTCGCTCTCCAGCGCCAGCTTCACGGCCTCGAGGGCCGTCTTGAACGCCATCTTCGGCGCCGGGACGGCCGGGATCTTCAGGTCGCCGTCGCTGTCGAGGACGTGGCGGACCAGCCGCATGGCGTGATCGCGCTCCTCGAGCCCCTGCGCGTAGTAGTGCTTGGCCAGCGCGGGCAGTCCTTCGCGGTCGAAATACGTGGCGATCGCCACATACTGGTGCGACGCGGCGAGTTCGTGACCGACCTGCGCGTTGAGCAGCGAATTGAGCTTCTTGCTGAGCATCATCAGTGTGGCACTCCTGCTAGGGTTAGCCTTTCGCCTCTTCGGCGACCACGTTGAGCGCCACTTCCACCAGGCGCTCGAGTTCCTCATCCGACGCCTTGGGGAGCAGCGTCTCCGCCCACATATGATCCTGCGCGCCGGCGTACCGGTCGAGCAGCCGCCGCAGGAACGCGACCAGCGCGATGCGCTCGAGATCAGCCCGGCGCGAGTCGCGCTGCTTGTCTTCCGTGGACCGGAGCAGCGCCTCGAAGCGGTGCGCGTTGCGCAGCGCCTTCGCGGTCAGTTCGGCCACCACCTGCGTGAACCGCACGTCGGCGTCGGAGAACGGCATCGCGTCGCGTTCCGTGCGCAGGAAGATCGCGCCGATGACGTCCTGCCTCCACTTGATCGGAACAACGATGATCGACCGGACGTTCCGGGCGTTGAGCTCGGAGCGGACGGCCAGGTAGGCGGGATCGTTCACGGCGTCGGGGATGAACACCGTCTCGCCGCTCTCAAAGGCGCGCTTGAGCTCCGGGTACCGGTCGAGGTCCACCACCAGGTTCCGGATCGACGCGTCCTCGTAGCTCGCCACCAGTCGCACGCCCTCGCGCTCGCCGGCGAGGAAGATCGAGCAGCGGTCCAGGCCAAAGGTTTTGCCCAGCTTGCCGGCGATGCTCTGCAGGATGTCCACGAAGTGCAGGGAACTCGAGATCTCCTGCAGGATGTCGACGATGGCCAGCAGGTGCTCCTTCTCGCGCGTCAGTTCGCGGACGCGTGCCTGCAACCGGACGATCTCCTCGCCGGCGTCCACCGGATTCGCCGTGGGGTTGGTCACGCAAACCTCCCGCTGGGGGGGTCGCCCCCCGTGACATTTGGCGCACTGCATCGTTGTGCGTGTGACCGGGGGCGTGCGCCCTCCCCGGCCACAAAGGAACGTACGGGGCGCGTCGCCGGACGGTCAATGCACCTGCTCGACCTCATCACCCGAAAGCGCGACGGCGGCCGGATCACCCCGGACGAGTGGCGCGCGTTCGCCGCGGGCTACGCGGCCGGACGGTACCCCGACTATCAGGTCTCCGCCCTCCTTATGGCGGTCTTCTTCCGTGGCATGGACGCGGACGAGGGCTTCGCCCTTATGCAAGGCATGCTGGAGAGCGGCGGTCGGCTGGACTTCAAAGGACTGGGCAAGCCGGTCATCGACAAGCACTCGACGGGCGGCGTCGGCGACAAGACCTCCATTCCACTCGCCCCTTTGCTGGCCACGCTCGGCGTGGCCGTGCCGATGATGAGCGGCCGAGGGCTCGGACACACCGGCGGAACGCTCGACAAGCTCGAGGCCATCCCCGGCTTCAATACACGGCTCTCGTTGGCCGAGGCGAAGGCGCAGGTGGAGCGGCTGGGGTGCGCCCTCATCGGCCAGACCGGTGAGATCGCCCCCGCCGACAAGAAGCTCTACGCCCTGCGCGACGCCACGGCGACCGTCGAGGCCATCCCGCTCATCGCGGCGTCCATCATGAGCAAGAAGCTCGCCGAGGGGCTGACGGGCCTCGTGCTCGACGTGAAGACGGGCTCGGGCTCGTTCATGCCGGAGTTCGACCGGGCCACGCAGCTCGCCCAGACCATGGTCGCCATCGGCGAGCGGTGTGGGTGCCCAACCGTCGCGCTCATGACGTCGATGCACCACCCGCTCGGCGTCGCCTGCGGCAACGCGCTCGAGATCGAGGAGAGCCTCGACATCCTGCACGGCGGCGGTCCGGCCGACACGCGCGAGGTGACCGTTGCGCTCGGGGCCGAGATGCTCGTGCTTGGTCGACTGGCGCCGAACCACGGCGAAGCGCGGCGGCAGCTCGAGTCGGCCATCGCCGACGGCAGCGCGCTCGAGATGTTCCGTCGCATCGTCGAGGCGCAGGGTGGCGATCCGCGCGTGGTGGATGACCCGCGTGGCGTGCTGCCGCAGGCGCCGCGGCAGTCCGTGGTCACTGCTCCTCGCGCCGGCGCGGTGCAGACCGTGGCCCCACGCGTCATAGGACGCGGGATCATCGCGCTCGGCGGCGGTCGACTGACCATGGAGGATACGGTGGATCCCGCGGTCGGCTTCCACATCCTGGTTCGCCCCGGACAGGGTGTCACGCGCGGCCAGCCGCTCGCCGTCATCTACGCGCGTGACGACGCCGGCATCGACGCCGGGAAGGCCTGTCTCGCGAGCGCCATTACCATCGGTGACGAGGACTTCGTGCCACCGCCGTTGGTCAGTCATCGGGTGACGGCGGCGGGAGTGGAGGAGTACGGGGACGGCTGACGGTTGACGGCTGACGGTCGACGGTGGACGGTGGACGATTCAAACAAACGACCGCCGCCGACCGTAGTATCCCACGTCTCGCTCCCGGTCCACATCCAAAGCGTCGGTTACGCCCATGATTCGCTTGCCTCGCCGCATCGTCCTACTGGCGCTGCTTCCGGTCGCGCTCCCGCTCGCGGCACAAGCGCCTTCTGATTCCGCGATTCTCGCCATCCTCCAGCCGCGCGTGGACGCCGGCGTCTGGGCGGGCGTGGTGGTTGGCGTCGTCGACAAGGGGGGCGTCCGACGCACGGTCGCCTACGGACCGAAGGCCGGGGTCGCGCCGCTCGACGAGCGCACCGTATTCGAGATCGGTTCGATCACCAAGACGTTTACCGCCGCCATTCTCGCCGACATGGTGCGTCGCGGCGAGGTCGCGCTCGACGATCCGGTGGCGAAGTACCTCCCGCCGGGCACCGTCGTGCCGTCGCGGGACGGCAAGCAGATCACGCTGCTCGACCTCGCGACGCAGACCTCCGGCCTGCCGCGCATGCCGGCGAACTTCGCGCCAAGGAATCCCAACGATCCGTACGCCGACTACACGCCGGCGCAGCTGTACGACTTCCTGCGGTCGTATCAGCTCACTCGCGGTATTGGCGAGCGCTATGAGTACTCGAATCTCGGCACGGGGTTGCTCGGTCACGCCCTCGCGTTGTACGTGGGCAAGAGCTATGAGGCAACGGTCACCGAGCGCGTGCTGAAGCCTCTCCGAATGGACGACACGCGCATTACTCTCACCGACGCGCAGCGCCGTCGCCTCGCGCCCGGGCACTCCCCCGACGGCGCATTGGCGGCGAGCTGGGAGATTCGGACCCTCGAAGGGGCTGGCGCCTTGCGTTCCACGGTGAAAGACATGCTGACCTACATCCGTGCGAACGCCGACTCGACATCGGCGCCCCTCGGCGCGACGATGGCGCTTACGCACGGCGCGCGGCGTCCCGGCGGCTCCCCAGCCGTCGCGCTGGGCCTGGCGTGGCACCGCCTGCGCCTCCCCTCAGGGAACGTCATCGTCTTCCACAACGGCGGCACGGGCGGCTATCGCAGCTTCACGGGCTACAGCGAGAGGACCGGCGAAGGCGTGGTCGTCCTCGCGAACAGCGCGACCAGCGTCGATGAGGTTGGTTTCCGCCTGCTCGAGCCGGGATTCCCATTGCCGCCCGTGCCGAAGCAGCGGACGGCGGTGGCGCTTCCTGAGGCGACGCTGGAGCGCTACGTCGGCACCTTCGACCTCGCGCCGACCTTTGCCATCGTCATCACACGGGACGCCACGCAGCTGTACCTGCAGGCGACAGGCCAGCCGAAGTTCCCGTTGTTTGCCGAGAAGGACGACGAGTTCTTCCTGAAGGTCGTCGACGCGCAGATCTCGTTCACGCGCGACAGCACCGGCGCTGTCGCCGGGCTGATCCTGCGACAGAACGGCGCCAACCAACCAGCGCGCAAGCGGCCGTAGGACGATCGGCTCGCCCGCAACTCCGCGAGCGCCGACTTGCTAGCGTCGCTTCGCGGGCGCCGGCAAGTTTCCGGTGGTCTCCCGCCAAACACCAAACAAGTTCCGGTCGACATAATGCGACGTCACTCCGTGCTCTGCCTGCTGGCCGCCCTCATCGCGTCGGGCGCCGCGCCATCCCCCCGTCTCCTCGCGCAGGATGATCCCTGCAAGGCGGCGCTCGCCCCCGTGCGCGCCACGTTTGCTCCTGACCGCCGGGTCGCCGTCTTCGACATCGCGTGCGTACAGCAAGCCACGCAGCTCGTCGCGCGCGGCGACGTGGATCAGGCCGACGCGAAGCGTGCGGTGCTCGCCGCGCTCGAGAGCGTGCGCCTGGGCCCGGTGCTGGACAGCATTCGCGTCCTGCCCGACCCCGCCTTGGCCGCCACGCCGTTCGGCATTGTGACCGTCAGCGTCGGCAACGTGCGCTCGAACCCCGCGAACTCCGCGGAACTAGCCACGCAGGTCATGATGGGAATGGTGCTCAAGGTGCTGAAGAAGCAGGGCGACTGGTACTACATCCAGAGCGCGGACCGCTACCTCGGCTGGCTCGAGGGGCGCGTGATGCACTTCACGAATCAGGCGGGCGTGGACGCGTGGGTGAACGGGCCGCGCGTCATCATGACCGGCGCGTTCGGCATGATGCGCGAGAAGGCCGACACCACCTCGCTGCCGGTGAGCGACGCCGTGCCGCTGGTGCTGTTCAAGGACGGCGGCGTGCGCGGCAAGTGGCGCGCCGTCGAGACGCCCGACGGCCGCAAGGGGTTCATCGAGCGTCGGCTCGTTGTCGACTACGCCAAGTGGCAGGCGGCGCGCCAACTGACCGCGGACAACGTCGAGGCGTCCGCCAAGCGCTTCGTGGGCGTCCCCTATCTCTGGGGCGGCACGTCGCCCAAGGGGATGGACTGCTCCGGCTTCACCAAGATCGCGTTCCGCCTCAACGGCATGGAGCTCAATCGCGACGCCAATCAGCAGGCGCTGATGGGCACGGAGGTGTCGCTCGGCGACGATTTCGCACACCTCGCCAAGGGCGACCTGCTCTTCTTCGGATCGAAGGCGACCGCCGAGCGCGGCGAGCGCATCACGCACGTCGGCATCTGGCTGCCGGGCAAGCAGGTGATCAGCTCGCGCGGCGGCTACGGCGTGCGCATCGACAGCATGGATCCCAAGGCGCCCAACTACAGCGACGAGCTCGCGCTGAGCGTCGTGCGGGGGCGGCGCGTGTTCGGCCCGGCGCCGCTGCAGCCGTAGCGCGCTACTTCTTCAGCGGCTGCACCCCGATCCCCGGCCGGTCCCGCAGCGTCACCTTGCCGTTCACCACGGTGGTGCCGTCGTAGACGTCGTTGCCGATGAGCAGCGCGCCGTCGAGGTCGGCCCAGTCCGCCATCGGCGACAGGTGTGACGCGGCGGAGATCGCGCACGACGTCTCCGTCATGCAGCCGAGCATCACTTTCATCCCCAGCGACCGCGCGAGCACGATCATCTTGTGTGCTTCGCGCATCCCGGTGCACTTCATCAGCTTGATGTTGATGCCGTGGTAGACGCCCTTCGCCCGCGGGATATCGGCGAGGCGCTGCACCCCCTCATCGCCGATGATCGGGAGTGGGCTGCGCTCCGTGAGCCACGCGCAGTCGTCCACATGGTCCCGGTGAAGCGGCTGCTCCACCATCACCACGCCGCGCTCCTTGAGCCAGTGCAGCATGTCGAGCGCGAACGCGCGGTCCTTCCACCCTTGGTTCACGTCAGCGGTGATCGGCGCATTGGTCACCGAGCGGATGGTGTTCACCATCATCTTGTCGGTGTCCCGCCCCAGCTTGACCTTCAGCACCTTGTACTCGGCGGCCTCCTTCGTCTTCTGCCGCACCACGTCCTCGGTGTCGATGCCGATCGTGAATGACGTGTACGGCGTCTTCTTCGGGTCGAAGCCCCAGATGTTGTACCACGGCTGCTTCATCAGGCGGCCGACCAGGTCGTGGAGCGCGATGTCCACGGAGGCCTTCGCCGCGGCGTTGCCCGAGGTGATCGTGTCGATCTCCGGCAGGATGGTCTCCAGCTCAAACGGGCTGTCGTAGCGCGACAGGTCCACCCGCTTGAGGAACGCAAGCACCGATTCGTGCGACTCGCCGAGGTACGGCGGCATCGACGCCTCGCCGTAGCCGGTGACGCCGTCGTACTCGATCTCGGTGAGCACCACCGGCGTGGTGGTGCGCGACGACGTCGCGACGGTGAAGACGTGCCGCAGCTCGAGCGTGTATGGCCGGAAGCGCAGCGTCATCTTGGCCGCGCGGCGGCGAGCCGGCGTTCGCGGGGCGGGCTCAGCAGCAGCGCGCGCCGGCGTCAGCGCGCCGGCCGCCGCCGCGCCGGCGGCCAGAGCGGAGTGCTTGAGAAAGTCGCGACGATTCTGGGTCACAAGGGAGTCCTGAAAGTCAGTGAGGCATCGGGACGCCGGTGGCGAATGGCCGGCGCGAGACGTCAGCCGAAGAGCGCCGACTTCGCCAACGTCCAGATGGCTGGCAACCCACCCAGCACCCAGACGACGACCCCGGCCGGCACCGCCTTCTCGCGCGGCAGCTTCGCGACCACCATCAGGCCGATCACGAGCAGCACCGTGGTCCAGAGCGTGAAGACGTCAATGCGTCCGGCGAGGCCGAGCAATCCCGGCGACATCTCCGGATCAAGGAAGCGCCCCACGCCGAGCGAGAGTTCAAAGCGGCCGCGCATGCCCGTCGTGTCGAGCAGGATGCCCTGCACGGACGTGGCCACGGCCTCGAGGATGCGCGGGACATACGAGTAGCAGGCAACCATCGTCGCGGCGGTGTACGAGAGTGGCGTGCTGAAGAGGCGGCCCGTGAGCCAGGTGACCAGTCCCACGCAGAAGAGTGCGATGGGAATGCCGACGAAGCCGCCGAACATCGCGATGAACTCGCCGACCTTCTTGCCGGTCTCCATCTGCTCGGCGGTCATCCCGGGGTTCTGCTTGGCCGCCTCGGCCATTCCACGCGCCATCTCGGCTTCCATGATGTCGCGGAACGTCCCCTGGTTCAGGAAGAACATCACGCCGAGGACGATGGTGACGATGAGCAGCATCGCGCCGAAGCCAGAGGTCGCGCGCCGCGCGAACACCTCGCGAGGGGAGGTGAAGATGTCCACGAAATCTTCGGCCAGCGACACCTTCGGTGGCGTCGGGGCGGGGGCAGCGGCGTCATCGGTCATTGGGACTCCCGGAAATGGAGGAATACGCTCGCCGTCCAACTTGCAGCCGACCGCGGCGCGGGGCAATTCGCCAGGCGCCGGACCGGCGCGCGGCGCATGCCCTGAGAGGCAGGAGCGCCGAGAACGCCGATGGGCCGGAGCGTCCTGCGCCCCGGCCCATCGCCAATCGTAATCCTCAATCGAAATCCTCGATCGGAATCCTCGGTCCGTGTCCTCGATCTTTCCTAGATGTCGAGATTACTCACAAACCTCGCATTCGCCTCGATGAACGCCCGCCGCGGCTCCACTTCATCGCCCATCAGCGTCTCGAACAGCTGGTGCGCCTGCGCCGCGTCGTCGATGCTCACCTTGAGGATCGTGCGCGTCGCCGGGTCCATCGTCGTCTTCCACAGCTGCTCGGGGTTCATCTCGCCGAGGCCCTTGTAGCGCTGGATCGCGACGTTGGCCTTGCCCTCCTCGCCGCCGCCCAGACGCGTGGCGAACTCCGCGCGCTGCACCTCGTCGAAGGCATAGTACTCCTCCTTCCCCTTCGCCACGCGGTACAGCGGTGGCTGCGCGATGTAGATGAAGCCGCTCTCGATCAGCTGCGGCATCTGCCGGAAGAAGAACGTCAGGAGCAGCGTGCGGATGTGTGCGCCGTCCACGTCCGCGTCCGTCATGATGATGATCTTGTGGTAGCGCGCCTGTTCGAGCGAGAAGTCCTCCTCGCCGATCCCCGACCCAATGGCCGTGATGATCGTGCGGATCTCCTCGTTGCTCAGGATCTTGTCGATGCGCGCGCGCTCCACGTTGAGGATCTTGCCGCGCAGCGGCAGGATGGCCTGGAACATCCGGTCGCGCCCCTGCTTGGCCGAACCGCCCGCCGAGTCGCCTTCGACGAGGTAGAGCTCGCACAGCGCGGGGTCGCTGAGCGAGCAGTCGGCGAGCTTGCCGGGGAGGTTGCCCACGTCGAGCGCCGACTTCTTGCGCGTCAGGTCGCGCGCCTTGCGCGCCGCCTCGCGGGCGCGCGCCGCGGCCAGCGCCTTCTCGATCACGATGTTGCCGACGCGCGGGTGCTCCTCGAGATACTCGGCGAGCCATTCGTTGACGAAAGTCTTGACCGCCGTCTCGGCCTCCGAGTTGCCGAGCTTCGTCTTCGTCTGCCCCTCGAACTGCGGTTCCTTCACCTTCACGCTGAGGACGGCCGTCATCCCTTCACGCACGTCGTCGCCGCTCAGGCGCAGCTCCTTGTCCTTCTTGGCCGCGCTCGACTTGTCGAGATGCTTGTTGATCACCGAGGTCAGCGCCGACTTGAAGCCGGTCAGGTGCGTGCCGCCCTCGTGCGTGTTGATGTTGTTGACGAACGAGAACATCGTCTCGTTGTAGCCGTCGTTGTACTGCAGGGCGATCTCGATCCCGATCCCGTCGCGCTCGGCGTCGGCGTAGAGGATCTCGTTGTGCAGGCAGCGCCGGTTGGCGTTGAGGAACTGCACGAACTCCTTGAGGCCGCCCTTGGCGTGGAAGGTCTCCTCCTTCTCCTTCTCGGCGCGCTCGTCCTTGAGCGTGATGCGCACGCCCTTGTTCAGGAACGACAGCTCGCGCAGGCGCGACGCCAGCGTGGCGTAATCGTACTCGAGTTCAGTGAAGATCTCGTGGTCGGGCTTGAACCAGACCTTGGTGCCGGTCTCCTTGCCCGCCTTGCCCAGCACCTTGAGCTTCGTCGTCGTGTCACCACGGACGAAGTCCATGTAGTGCTCCTTGGCGTCGCGCTTGATCCACACCTTCAGCGACTCAGAGAGCGCGTTCACCACCGAGACGCCGACGCCGTGCAGGCCGCCCGACACCTTGTACGACTCCTTGTCGAACTTGCCGCCGGCGTGCAGGACGGTCAGCGCCAGCTCCACGCCCGGCAGCTTCTCGGTGGGGTGCATGTCCACCGGAATGCCGCGCCCGTTGTCCACCACCGTGATCGAGTTGTCGGCGTGTATCGTCACCGAGACCGCGTCGCAGAACCCGGCCAGCGCCTCGTCGATCGAGTTGTCGACGACCTCGTACACGAGGTGATGCAGCCCGCGAGCCGAGGTCGACCCGATGTACATGCCGGGGCGCTTGCGGACCGCCTCGAGACCCTTGAGGACCTGGATGCCGGAGGCGTCGTAGTGCGATTCAGCCGCGTCGTTCGTCTTGGCCATGGCGCGCGCAAAAAGGGCGGTGGGAGATCTCCAAAGAAAGGCCGAATTTCGACCGTTTCTCCACAACCCCAATACTATAATTAAAAACGCCCCGGAACGCAACCGGGGCGGTCATCTGTAAGCGCTTTAGTAGCAACGAGTTAGCGGAGCAGTTCCCACCGAATACGCTTCACCACGGTCTTCCCCGTCAGTTTGTTCACTTTCTCGACGAGCGACCGCTCCATCATCGAGAGTTCCTGCATCCACGCGCTGGTCTTCACACCCACGGTCAGCACCCCGTTCTCGGCAATGGCCCGCGCGTGCGTTACCGCGGCGATCTGCGGCCCAACGGCGGGTCCCCAGTGTCCCAGCACCTCCGCGCGGGCGATGCGCGCCCCAAGCGGGCTCTCGGCGAGCAGCTCGGCGAGCGCATCGCCGACCTTCGACGGCCCATGCCGGCGCTCGCTCACCGCTCCTCCGACAACACGCCCGAGGCGATGCGATGGCGAGCCAGCTTCGTGAAGCGGGGCGGGATCTCCTCCGGGCGCGGCACGCACAGGATCACCTGGCCGACGCCGGCCTCGAGCAGCAACTCGAGCACGCGCGCCGCCCGGCGGTTGTCCAGCTCGGCGAAGGGGTCGTCGAGGAGCAGCACGGGAAGCGTCTGCCGCCGCTCGCGCAGCGTCGCCGCCTCCAGCAGTCGCAGCGCGATCGCGCCGGTCCGCTGCTGCCCCGCCGACCCGACGACCCGGAGGTCGCGCCCGTCGAGCGTCAGGGCGAGGTCGTCGCGATGCGGACCCGCGTGCGTGCTGCCGCGCCGCAGGTCGTGCTCGCGCGTGCGCTCGAGCGCGGCGCGCAGCGCATCGGCAACGGCGCCATCTGCCGGGAGCGCCGTGGCGTAGGCCATCGCCATACGGCCGGGCTCCCCGATCGCGTGCGAGAGACGCGTGAACTCCGCGGCGTGCGCCTCCACCCAGGCCCGGCGTTCGCCGACGAGCACCGCCCCGTGCTCGGCGAGCGCGGGCTCCCACGCCGCGGCGGCATCGGCCCCGCGGCGGTGACGGCCCGCGTCTCGCAGCGCGGCATTTCGGCGATCCAATGCCGCGCGGTAGTGGCGCAGCGCGCGCAGGTACGCGGGCGCGGTCAGCGCGAGCGCGATGTCGAGGAAGCGGCGCCGCTCTGACGGGCCGTCGGCTACCAGCGACACGTCGCGCGGCGCGAGCAGCACCGCGGGCAGCGCGCCGAGCGCGTCGGTGATGCGCGTGAGCTCCACCCCGTCGCGCGTCACCCGCTTGCGCCCGGTCCGGTCGGCGCCGGCGCCCACCTGCATCGCTCCATCGGGTCCGTGCACCGACGCGTGCACGTGAAACGCCGGCGCGTCGAAGCGCACCAGGTCGCGGTCACGCGCGCCGCGCACGGAGCGGAGCTGCTCCACGTACGCGATGGCCTCGAGCAGGCTGGTCTTGCCATGGCCGTTCTCGCCGACGATCGCGATGCCGTCCTCGGGGAGCGTGAGATCCACTCGCTCCAGGTTGCGGAAGTCTCGCACGGCCAGCGCCGACACGCGCGTGCGCGCCGTCACGTCGTCCGCTCCGTCACGCGCGCGGTCACCGCGTGCCGTTCGGCCGTCGCGCGGCCAGCGAAGTCGTTCCAGCGCGCACGCCTACTCGCCCGTGAACTGCGGCGCGCGCTTGGCGAGGAACGCGGACGTCCCCTCCGCCATGTCCTTCGTGCCGCCGAGCGCGCCGAAGTGCCGCGCCTCGATTCCCATTGCCTCGTCGGCCGGCTGGTCGAACCCCTCGTTGACGGCGGCGATTGCGCGTGCCAGTGCCACCGGGCCGTTCTTCACCGCCTGCAGCGCGATCGAGCGCGCCACGTCGTGCAGCGTCGTTGCCGTGGCCAGCGCGTTGACCAGCCCGATCCGATGGGCCTCGTTCGCGTCGACCTGATCGCCCGTCAGGATGAGCTGCAGCGCGCGTCCCTTGCCGACGAGTCGCGGTAGGCGCTGCGTCCCGCCGTAGCCGGGGATCAACCCCAGCTTGACCTCGGGGAGCCCGAACTTGGCGTGCTCCGATGCGACGCGCAGATGACAGGCGAGGGCGAGTTCGCAGCCGCCGCCGAGCGCAAAGCCATTCACGGCGGCGATGACCGGCTTCGGCAGCCGCTCGATGCGCGTGAAGACCGCCTGCCCGCGTGCCGACAGCCGCTCGAGCCCCGCCGCGTCGTTGGCGGCGATCTCGGCGATGTCCGCCCCCGCGACGAACGCGCGCCCCGCGCCGGTGACGATCACGGCGCCGACCAGCCGGTCGGTGGCGAACTCCGTGAAGACCTCGTCGAGCTCCTCGAGCACGCGGGCGTTGAGCGCGTTGAGCTTGTCGGGGCGGTTGATTGTCACCGTGGCGATGCGGTCGGTGACATCCACGAGAAGGAATTCGTAGGGCATGGCGGCGTGCGCGAAGGGATGAAGAAGAATAGGGGTGAGGCGGGGAGGGGGACAGAGTGAAGTGCAGGGAACGGGGAGCAGGGTGAAGTGCAGGGGCCAAGGAGGAGACGAGACTCTTGTCCCTCGCGCCCCACCCCCGCACTCTTCCCCTGCACCCCACCCTGTTCCCTGCACCCCGCACCTCGCTCTGTTCCCTGTTCCCAGCACCTCGCTCTGTTCCCTGCTCCCCGCACCCCGTTTGATCCCCCGCGCCCTCACCTGGAGTTCCGACGCCCGGCGGCTGCGCATTCTCGACCAGCGCCTCCTGCCCGAACGCGTCGTTGAGCGTGAGCTGTGCACCATCGACGAGGTGGACGAGGCGCTCCGCACGCTTGCCGTGCGCGGCGCGCCGGCCATTGGCGTGGCCGCTGCGCTCGGAGTAATCGCCGCGTTCGCGCGCGCGGGCGTTCCGGATCGCGCCGCGCTGCTCGCCGCGCTCGACCGGCTCGCCGGCGCGCGCCCGACGGCGGTAAACCTGCCGTGGGCGATGGCGCGCCTGCGTCGCGTGGTGATCGTCGCGGAGGCGAACCTGCTCGATGCGCTGGCGGCCGAGGCCGAGCGGATTCTGGCCGAGGACATCGCGATGTGCGACGCGATCGGCCGGCATGGCCAAGGCTTGCTCCCCGACGGCGCACGCGTCCTGACGCACTGCAACGCTGGGGCGCTGGCCACGGCGGGCATCGGCACCGCGCTCGCGCCTGTCTATACCGCGTCCGCCGCCGGGCGGCGCGTCGAAGTGATCGCGTGCGAAACGCGTCCGCTGCTGCAGGGAAGCCGCATCACGGCTTGGGAGCTGTCCGCGGCGGGGATTCCGGTGACCGTGTGCACCGACAGCATGGCTGCCGCGCTAATGCGCGAGGGGCGCCTGGACCTCGTGCTGGTCGGCGCTGACCGCATCGCCGCCAACGGCGATATCGCCAACAAGATCGGTACCTACGGACATGCGGTCGCGGCCCATCACCACGGCCTGCCGTTCTACGTCGCCGCGCCGTCGTCCACTATCGACGCCAGTCTGTTCGGCGGCGCGTCCATCCCCATTGAGCGGCGCGATGCCGACGAGGTGCGACGCGTCGGCGGGCAGGTCGTGGCGCCCCCCGACGTCCCGGTCGAGAATCCGGCGTTCGACATCACCCCGGCGTCGCTCATCAGCGCCATCGTCACCGATCGCGGGGTGTTCCGACCGCCGTATCGCTTCGTGGAGGCGCCGTGAACTTCACGCTGGCCTTCGTTCTTTTCACGGGCGGTCCGCCGCCGCGCGCCAACGACCCGTGGTTCGCCCGGGACAAGTACCTGCACGCGGCGGTGTCCGCGGTGGTGCAGGGCGCCGCGTACTCGGTGTTCCGGCGCGACGCGCGCTACACCGTGGCCGCGCAGCGGGCGTCGCTCGTGACCATCGCCGTTGGCGTGGGAAAGGAACTGTACGATCGCCGACATCCGGCGCGACGCAGCGCGAGCTGGCGCGACCTCGCGTGGGACGCCGTCGGTGGCGCCGGAGCCACCGTCATAGCGAAACAGGTGGATCGGTGATGCGAGGCCGGCGCCACGGCGGCGCCGTGTGGCGTCGGTCGCCGCGCCTGACCATTTGGTTTTCGCGCTGACATGCGACAAGTTTGAAATCTCCTCCTACTCGCCGATGACCGAATCCACCGCCGCCGGCTCCCCGCCATCCCAGCGACGCAGCAACTTCATCCTGCGCGCGCTGATCGACGAGATGCTCGAGCAGGTACGCGAGCTCGATCGCCACTCGGCGGCGTGGACGCCCGCGGAGCGCGCCCAGCGCGAGCGCGAGGTGGATGATCTGATGGCGCGCGTGCGGCGCGCCGCGATGAAGGGACCTCCGGCCTGACCCAGCTCGGCGAACTCGCCCTCTGGCTGGCGCTCCTCCTTGGCGGGTGGGGGGCGGCGCTCGGGCTTGCCGGTGCGATGACCTCGCGCGACGACCTGACCTCCAGCGGCGAGCGAGGCGTGCACGCGGCATCGCTCTTCGTCGCGCTGGCGATGGCCGGGCTGGGGTGGGCACTGGCCACCGGCGACCTGACGTATCGGTATGTCGCGGTCTGGTCGTCGTGGGTGATGCCGACGCCCTACCGAATGGCCGCCGTGTGGGCCGGACCCTCGGGGACGCTCCTCCTGTGGGCGGTCGTGCTCGGATGCGGCGCGAGCCTGGCCACCGCGACCCTGCGCCGGGGATCGGTGCTTCGCGCGTGGACGGGCGCCCTGCTCGCGCTGATGCTCTTCGCCGTGCTCGCGCTGGCAGCCTTCGACGTCAATCCGTTCCTGCGCCTGCCGTTCCCTCCGGACGACGGACGCGGCGTGCCGCTTGAATGGATGCGCCCCGTGGCCCTCTTGCAGGCGCCGGTTGGCTACGCGGCCATGACGCTGGTGATGATCCCGGCGGTGCTCACGGTGATGGGAGCGATGGGAGGCGCGGGCTGGCGCGAGCCGGCGCGCCGTTGGGCCACCGCATGCCTCTCGCTCCTGCTCGTCGCGACGCTCCTCGACTGGCGGCGGCGCTACGGCGACGGCTATTGGGCGGGAGACTGGCAATGGGCGCCAGTGCATGATGGCACGGCGCTCGCGTTGGCCGGCGCGGCGCTGCTCCTGCTCGCCGCCCTGCGCGGCTGGCCCGCCAACGCGGCCATCGCCGCAGGATTCGTCGCGTTCTCACTCGCGTTGACCGGTCTCGCCATGCGCCGCGCCGGCGGATGGAGCGGCGTGCACGACTTCGCCGCGGGAGCCGCTGGGCGAGCGGCGGCGTGGCTGGCTCTCGCCGCGCTCGCCGCGCTGGTGGTGGATGCGATGCGCACGCAGCAGGGTGAGCGCGGCATCGGCGCCACGGCGCTGCGTGTGGCGCTCGGGTCCGTACTCGTCGGCGCGGTTGCCCTGTCGGTCACGAGTGTCGGGTCGAGCACGACGCTGGCAGTTCGCGAAGGCGAGAGCGCGCGCGCTGCGGACGCCTTTGGCTCGCTGTGGATGATCGCGCTCGAGGGCGTCTCGCGCGTAGGCCGTCAGGACGTCATCTCCAGCGTGCTGGCGTTGCGCGCGTCCGCTGGCGGAACGACGCGCGGGTACCTGACCGCGGAGGTGCGCACGCTCTTCGCCCGCTCCAGCGGCCAGCCCGTGGATCAGTTCGACCGCGCCGGCACCTCAGCCGGCGTGCTGCAAGACCTCCGCGTCGACGTGCGCGAGGCGAACACCGCCGACGCGGTGCTTGACGTGCGCTTCGTGCCGGGCGCGTCGCTGCTCTGGCTTGCCGTGCTCGTCAGTACGCTGGCCGCGCTCGTGGCAGCGTTCGCGCCGAGCCGGAAAGCGGAATCAGCAGAAACGGCGGAGCCCGGACAGATGGCGGAGGCGACCGAAGTGGCGGCGCTGGTCGCAGGGGCGCAGCCGCCCGGCGGGAACGAGCCATGAACCGTGCGCTGCTCATCGGGCTCGCGCTGGGCGTCCTGGCGGTGGCCTACGTGATGTGGCCGTTGGTGCGGCCGCCGAAACGCTGAACGGGCGGCGCTTCGCGCGCCGCCCGCATCGCGCGACCAGCGAACCCGCGCCTACCCCGCCGGCTGGCTGGTCTGGCGTAGCACCCGGGAGAAGCAGTGCTTCTCCGACATCTCCACCTCGGTGCGGTCGATGCGCGTGTAGCGCAGCACCTTCTCCGGAAACTCGTCGAGCTTCTCTTTCAGGAAGCCGCACGACTCGAAGATCGCCTCGGAGAACGAGGTGGCGAACATCTCGTCGTAGCCGCGGCGCCGGGCGAGGTCGGCAATCTCCTCGATGAGCATGATGCCGTAGCCGCGGCCGCGCACCGAGGGGTGCACGGCGAGGCCCACGAGTTCCACCAGCGAGGGCGAGTATTCGTCGAGCGCCACGCACCCGACGACGCGGCTGTTCTCGTCGCGCAGCACGAGGTAATCGGCGAGATGCTCCTCCACGAACTGCGGCGTGCGAAGGAGCGTCTTCCCCTCGGGGGCGAACATGTTGTTCAGCGCGACGATCGCTGGGATATCGCGTTCGGTTGGGCGGCTGATCATCCGCGCTCCGTGGCTTCCAGGCGCCGCAGCGCCACTCGAATGGGAATCACCGTGCAGGCCACGCACAGCAGCATCGCCGCGCCGAACCCGAGGACCATCTCCACCGGGCTCGCCGCCGTGTTGAATGCGCGCGCCGCAAGATAACCATACACTGGCCGGGCCTCGAGGATGATCGTCCCGCCGATCATCCCGATGGACGCCATCATGAAGAGCAGGCCGCCAAACGACGTGGGAATCTGCGCGGCGTTCTCGGTCTCGAACTGCGGGAAGAGCGTCCCGAAGCCGATCGCCAGCCCGGCGATGGCGAACGTCATGAACGTGATCGTGAAGATCGAGACCAGGAACATGAACGTTGAGACCTGCAGCAAGTAGTCGGTCACGCCCACGATACCGATGGCGAGCAGCAGCAGCGGCAGCGTGCCGACCCAGAACTTGGCCCAGAGCAGGTCGCGCATCGCCAGCGGGCTCGAGCGCAGCAGCCACAGCGTGCGTCCCTCGAGCGAGACACCCGGGAAGATGAAGCGCGCGGCGATCGAGGCGAGCACGAACCCGGCGAGCACGAGGTTCAGGAAGGGGACCACGTTGATCAGGAAGAACGTGATCCCTTCGCCGCGCAGCGGGAGGTACTTGATGTTGAACACGTACACGACGACGAGCACGGCGAGCAGGATCAACTGGCTCCACTGGGTCGTGTCGCGGAAGAAGAGCCGGACCTCCTTCATCACCAGCTCGCGCTTCAGCGTGCCCAGCGGCGCGAGCACGCGCATCGCCAACCGTTGCACCGCTCCCGCCTTTGCCCAGCGTTCCGCGCTTTCCTGCGCCTTGGAGAAGCCCGCGGCGTAGAGCGTCCGGTGCAGCAGCGCGCCGAGCACCACCAGCGCCGCCGCCGTGGACCAGAGCATGTACAGCGAGAGCCAGTCCGGACGGTCGGCCAGATAGCCCATTGCCGACTTCTGGAACCACTCGCTGGGGAGCAGCGGCGACGTCGGGCCGCGCAGCACCGCGATGAAGTCGACGAGCGAACGGAACCCCTCGGGCGCGCAAGCTTCTCGGGCCGCACCAGCCGGAACAGCAGCACGATGCCGCCGGCCGTCATCACCGCGATCACGCTCAGGATGTCGCGCGTGCGGCGCGCGGGGAAGATGTTCACCAGCAGCAGCGTCGTGGCGCTCCCCAGCACCGACGGGATCACCAGGAAGGGCACCAGCGCGAACGCGATGAACGGGGCGAAGCCCCAGCCGCCGTCATAGGCGATGCCATACGCCGCGAACATCGGGATCGCCATCAGCACCACCATCCAGCTCGAGAAGATGGTGGTCTCCATCAGCTTCGCCGAGTAGACGCGCAGCCAGTCCACCGGTGCGGACACCAGCAGGTCGAGATCCTTGGCGAGGAAGAACGACGACAGCGCCGTGATGACGTTGGACAGCAGCAGCAGCGAAAAGAAGCTCACCAGCATCAGCCCGAGCAGCTTGTCCGCGAGCAGTTCGCCGATCTCGGGGACGCCCTTGAAGTACGTGAGCAGGCGATAGAGCAGCCCGAAGATGAAGCCCCAGAACAGCAGGCCGACGGTGGCGAGGATGGCGAAGCGCGCCCCGCGCCCGCGCTCGCCGGCCATCGCCCGCGCGCGCGCCGTGAGCCACTTCGGCATCAGGATCCACAGCAGCGGCGCGTCCGGGCTCGCCACCGTCGCGTGCGCTCCGGTGGTGTGCAGGGCGGACGCGTGCCCGAGGCCGCCGTTCGCCTGACCAGTGGTGTCCGTCATCTACCGTCCACCGTCCACCGTCCACCGTCTGTTCTTACGCATCCAACACATCCATCAGATTCCTCGCCGCATTCTCGCCAGTGAGGCGCAGGAAGACTTCTTCCAAGCCGCTCCCGCCGTACGTCGCCGAGTTGCGCAGCTCATCCATCGTGCCGAGCGCCTGCATCCGCCCGTTCACGATGATGCCGATCCGGTCGCACAGCGACTCCGCCGTGGCCAGCGTGTGCGTGCTCATCATGATCGTGTGTCCGCGCGCCGCGTATTCGCGGAACAGGTCGCGCAGGATCTTGATCGCCTTGGGGTCGAGCCCCACGTGCGGCTCGTCCACGACGATTACGTCGGGGCGGTGCACGAAGGCGCTGGCGATGATCAGCTTCTGCCGCATGCCGTGGCTGTAGCTCTCCACCAGTTCGTCGCGCCACTCCTCGAGATCGAACAGGGCGAGCAGTTCGCGCGCCCGGTGCTCCACGTGCGGGCCATGCTGATCGTAGAGCCCCGCGACGAATCGCAGGAACTCGCCGCCGGTCAGCTTCTCATAGATGAACGGGCGGTCCGGGATGAACCCGAGCTTCGCCTTCGCGCGGATCGGATCGGTCGCCAGGTCCACCCCGCCGATCTCCACGCGCCCCGCCGTTGGCTTCAGGATGCCCGCGATCATCCGCAGCGTCGTCGTCTTTCCCGCACCGTTCGGCCCGAGGAACCCGAACAGCTCCCCCTGCGGCACGAACAGGTCGAGGCCGTCCACGGCGACGAAGGAACCGTAGTGCTTGGTGAGCTCAGTCAGGCGAATCATGAGGGGACGGTGGACGGTAGACGGTGGACGGTGGATGAGGCGGAGGAGTTCAGTGGACGGGAGCGGCCAGTATCAACCGTCTACCGTCCACCGTCCACCGTCTGTATTTGCAGGTTTCCAATCAACCGCAGCAACTCCGCCTGCTGCGCCAGCCCCCCCACCACGAACCGCAGGTGCGCGGCGTCGGCGGGGAACTGGCCAAAGGTGGGATCCACGGGAACCCACGCATCCAGCCAGACCTCGGGCCAGGCGTGGTAGTAGAACTTGCCTCGCACGTACGCGAGTCCTGTCGCAATGCGCGCGGGAATGCCGACGGCCCGCGCCAGCGCCACGTACAGCTGCGTGTGCTCGTTGCAGTCGCCGCGCCGCGTGCGCAGCACCTGCAGGGCATTGGGCACGCTGAACGTCACTTCCTTCGCCAGCGAGTCATACACCCAGCGGTGGAGTCGCTCGGCCACGCGGCGCGCGTCGCGCTCGAGTCCGGCAATGGCAATGGCCTTCTGCACGATCGCGATGTCGGTCACCTGCAGCAGGGGCTCGGCGGCCAGCTCCGCGCGGAACTTCGCCAGGAACTCCGGGGCGCGGGTCGTCAGGGAATACGACGTCGCCGCCAGCCTCGCCCGTTCCACCACCAACGTGTCGCCGCGCAGGCTCTGCACGCCGCCGTCGAGGGCATAGCCGGCGAGCGGCACGCTTAGCAGGCGCACGCGCAGCCGCGGCAGCGCCGCCGCGTCCAGACGCACGCCCGCCGAGATGGCCGTGCTCTCGAAAATGTCGCGCTCCGGCTCGGTCGCCGCGGCGGCGCCGCGCGCGATCCGCCAGTTCTCAAAGGCGAGTTCGTAGGCCATCCGGCGCAGGGTAATCCCGGTGGCCTGCTGCGCGACCACCACGCGCCCCTGCGCATCCACCCACCCGTCGAAGCCTCCCTCCTCAGCTACGACGTGCCACGCCCGCACCGTGTCGCGCAGCGCGCTCGTCCAGCGCCGCGAGGCGGCGTCAAAGCGCGCCGAGTCGTCCACGACGAAGACGCTCTCGGCGCGCACCGTCAGCGCAACGTCGCGCGACTGCATCTGCTGGGGGTCGAACGTCGGAATGCGGTAGGTCTTCCCGGTCTCCGGCGACTCGCCGAGCGCCACGGCTAGCGGTGCGAGTGTCGGCACGAGCACGGGCCCGCGAACGGCGATGCGCTGCGTGTCGGCGGGCTGGCCCGGCACGTCCATCGTGAAGATCACGACGCTGTCGCCCTCCGTCCGCCCCACCACGCGCATCGGCGTCTCGGCCGCCTCCGCCTGCACATCGAACGTGCGCAGGGCGAGCGCGCGCGAGAGCAGCACCACGGAACGCGCCGACGCGCGGTGCACGCGGCCGGCGAGCGGGAGGTCGGCTACGAAGTAGTCCGTGACCTCGATGCCCGTCGGCAGCGTGTCGATAGTCGTCGAGGCAAATCCGATGCGGGTTCCGTTCTGTTCGACGGCGTAGAACGTGGCGCCAGGGCTCAGCCGCATCGCCGCTTCGGCCAGCCGTTCGGCCTGCCCGACAAAGAACTCGCGCCGCACGAGGAGCGCAAAGCCGCCAGCCCAGGCGGCGAGGAGCGCGATCGCCGCGACCACGCGAATCCGGCCGCGGCCGTTGCGCGCCCGTTGGGGCGCCCATCGTCCCACGCGGCGATGGCTCACCGGCCCTGCACCTCGCGCATCTGACGATACGCCACGGCCGCATCCGCGCGACGCCCCAGGCGGTCGAGGACGATGCCCACACCCTTGAACGCTCGCCAGTTGGCCGGATCGAGCACGGTCGCCCGCTCGTACGCGCTCAGCGCCTCCGCCAGCCGGTCCACGTGATTCAACGCCTCGCCAAGGTAGAAGTGGCCCAGCGCGTCATCGGCGCGATGCGCGGCTGCCTTGGCGAGCGGTTCCACGGCGTCGCGCCAGCGCGCGCGGCGACAGGCCAGGATGCCGACCTGCAGGTGCAGTTCGGGGTCGTCTGCGCGCAGCTTGGCCGCGCGCTTGAGTTCAGCCTCGGCGAGATCGTATTTCAGGCGGCCGCCCAGCAGGAACGCCCGCGCGCAGATCAGCCGCATCTCGTCGCCACCGGCGCGGAGACAGGTGTCGAGCGCCTCCAGCGATGCCGTGGCCTCTCCCAGCTTCTCGAGGGCATTGGCGTACGCGATCGCCGCATCGGCGTCGCGTGGTGACAGCTCGGTGGAGCGGCGCAGTGGATCCAGCGCCGCGCTCGGCACGGCGCCGAACACCGGGCGTGATGGGGCCGGGTCGGGTACGGTGCGCGCCGCCAATGGACGCGACGCGCCCGAAGGACGCGGAGCGGCGGGGCGCGCCCCGTCGCCGGCGCCGGGAGCCGGCTGCATCCTCGCGCCGTTCGTGCTGGGCCTCGTGACGCCGGGCGGACGGCTCGGCGTCGACGGCGCGTTCATATACGGACGCGTGGGTGCTGACGGCCGCCCGCGTCCCGCCGCCGGCGTGTGCTCGGCCTCCTGCACGATGCGCACCGACCAACTCGGCCCGGCGTCTTCCACGTCGTCGTAGGTGTACTCGCCACAGACAGGCGGCTCGCGAAAGCTGACCGCCGCAGTCTGGCTCGCATCGCGACCCTCCGCCTCCTGCTCGACGCGCAGCTGCGGCACGGCCTCGACATCCCTAAACGATAGCTGGGCAGGGTCGTAGCCGAGGCCGAGGGGAGTCGGGCGCTGGTCCCGTGTCGTCACGGTTGGTCGGGGGGAGGAGGACGAAAGGAACAATCTAGCCAGCGGAACGGCGACTCAGCCAACCGCCCAGGTGCTCTCCGAGGCCGCCCCCCGGTTCGCGGCGCCGGTTCGGCTCCCATCCCGCGCGTCCTGACGCCATCTTTAAAGACTATGGCCGAAGAAGCCCTCGTCGTCCGCGGCGCCCGCGAGCACAACCTCAAGGAGATCGACGTCACGATCCCCCGGAACCGCCTCACGGTGGTCACGGGGCTTTCGGGGTCGGGCAAGTCGTCGCTGGCCTTCGACACGATCTTCGCCGAAGGGCAGCGCCGCTACGTGGAGTCGCTCTCGGCGTATGCGCGTCAGTTCCTCGGGCTGATGGAGAAGCCCGACGTCGACTCCATCGAGGGACTGTCGCCCGCCATCTCCATCGAGCAGAAGACGGCCGGGCACAATCCGCGCTCCACCGTCGGCACCGTCACGGAGATCTACGACTACCTCCGCCTTCTGTACGCGCGCACGGGTACGCCTCACTGCCCGAACTGTCGGCGTCCCGTCGAGCGGCAGAGCGCCGGGCAGATCGCCGACGTGTTGCTCGGCTGGCCCGAGGGGACACGCATCGAGGTGCTCGCGCCGCTGGTGCGGGGCCGAAAGGGCGAGTTCCGCGACCTGTTCGAGAATGCGCGCAAGCAGGGCTTCGTTCGCGCCATTGTGGACGGCGAACTCGTGGAGCTCGCCGATCCGCCCGCGCTCAACCGCCGGCAGAACCACGACATCGCCGTGGTGGTGGACCGTGTCACCGTGCGCGCGAGCGACCGCGGCCGCCTGGCCGACTCCGTGGAAACGGCACTGCGACTCGCCGAAGGACTCGTGGAGATCCGGCGGCACGAAGGGAGCAAACAGACGCCGCACCTGTTCTCGGAGCGCTACGGATGCCCTGACTGCGGCCTGTCACTGCCCGAGCTCGAGCCGCGCCACTTCTCGTTCAACTCGCCGTTCGGCGCCTGTCCGGCGTGCAGCGGGCTGGGCGTGCGCCGCCTCGCCAGCGCTGAACTCGTGCTCGGCGATCCCAGCATCTCGTTGCTCGAGGGTGTGGTGCTCCCGTGGGGCGAGCCCGACGGCTACCTGCGACGCGTCATCCTCCCCGGCCTCGCCAAGCAGCTCAAGTTCGAGCTGAACACCGCCTGGGGCAAACTCCCCAGGAAAGCGCAGGACGCGCTCCTGCACGGCATCCCCGCAAAGAGCGGCGACGTGAAGTGGGAGGGGATCCTCTCCACGGTCCAGCGCCGCTGGTCGGAGACGACCAGCGACAACGTGCGCGCGGAGTTGGAGGAGTACATGCTCGTGGCCGAGTGCCCCGAGTGCGCCGGCTCACGCCTTAAGTCCGAGTCGCTGGCCGTGACGGTCGAAGGGATGAACCTCGGCGACCTCGTGGACCTCTCCGTCGCCGATGCGCTGGCGTTCATCGAGAAAGTCCCGCTGCGCGCCAACGGGCGACGCGGCCTCGACGCCGAGATCGCCGGCCCGATTCTCAAGGAAGTCGGCGAGCGCCTGCGCTTCCTGGTGGATGTCGGTCTCGACTACCTCACGCTCAACCGCTCCGCCGAATCGCTCTCCGGCGGCGAAGCGCAGCGCATCCGCCTCGCCACGCAGATCGGCAGCAAGCTCGTCGGCGTGCTCTACATCCTCGACGAGCCGAGCATCGGCCTGCACCAGCGAGACAACGCGCGCCTGCTGGCCACGCTCAAGCGCCTGCGGGACCTGGGCAACACGGTGCTGGTCGTCGAGCACGATGAAGAGACGATTCGCGCCGCCGACTATCTGATCGACCTCGGCCCCGGGGCGGGGAAGCACGGCGGAGAGGTCGTGGCCCACGGCACGGTGGACGAGGTGATCGCCACGCCGGGCTCGCTGACCGGCGCGTATCTGCGCGGCGAGAAGCACATCGCCGTCCCCGCCCAGCGGCGCCCGCGCGATCCGCGCCGAAATCTGGTCGTGGAAGGCGCGCGCGAGCACAACCTGCGTGACATCACGCTCGAGGTGCCGCTCGGCTGCTTCACGGCGGTCACCGGCGTCTCCGGCTCGGGGAAGAGCACGCTGATCAGCGACATCCTGCATCGCGCGCTGGCCCGGCACTTCTACCGCGCGCGCGTCATCCCCGGCGCGCACCGTCGTATCGCGGGGCTCGAACACCTCGACAAGGTGATCGACATCGACCAGAGCCCCATCGGGCGCACGCCGCGCTCGAACCCGGCCACGTACACCGGGCTGTTCACGCCGATCCGCGATCTCTTCGCCGAGCTCCCCGAGGCCAAGATGCGCGGCTACGGTCCCGGCCGCTTCTCGTTCAACGTGAAGGGCGGGCGCTGCGAGGCGTGCCAGGGCGACGGGCTCGTGAAGATCGAGATGCACTTCCTCCCCGACGTCTACGTCACCTGCGAGACGTGCAAGGGAAAGCGGTACAATCGCGAGACGCTCGACGTGCGCTTCCGCGGGCTGAGCATCAGCGAGGTGCTCGACCAGACCGTCGAGGACGCGCTTTCGTTGTTCGAGAACCAGCCGCGCATCGCGCAGAAACTGCAGACCCTGCACGACGTCGGCCTCGACTACATCCATCTCGGCCAGAGCGCGACCACGCTCTCCGGCGGCGAGGCCCAGCGCGTCAAGCTGGCCACCGAGCTCAGCAAGCGCGATACCGGCCGCACGCTTTACATCCTCGACGAGCCCACCACTGGCTTGCATTTCGAGGATGTCCGGATGCTGCTCGACGTGCTGCACAAGCTCGCGGACCGCGGCAACACCGTGCTGGTGATCGAACACAACCTCGACGTCATCAAGACCGCCGATTGGATCGTGGACCTCGGCCCCGACGGCGGTGCCGGTGGCGGACGCATCGTCGCGGCGGGGACCCCGGAGGAGGTGGCGGCAGTTAAGGCGTCGTACACGGGGCAGTTTCTCAGGGGAGTATTGCGCGGGGGGAAGTGACGGTAGACGGTAGACGGTGGACGGTAGACGGTTGTTGACGCCAATCGCCAATCCAAGTCCTCAATCGCAATCCTCAATCGCAATCCTCAGTCCAGTTCATCAATCATGGTCTCCATCCTGGATATCATCGGCCCCGTCATGGTGGGCCCGAGCAGCAGCCACACCGCCGGCGCGTGCCGGCTGGGGCTGATCGCGCGCAACCTCGTCGGTGGCACGCCGGAGAAAGCGCGCATCGAGCTGCACGGCTCCTTTGCGCGCACGGGTGAGGGACACGGCACCGACAAGGCCATCGTCGGCGGACTGCTCGGCTTCCGCCCCGACGACGACCGCCTGCGCACCGCCCTCGAGATCGCCGAGCGCGAGGGCTTCGCCTTCACCTTCGCCAAGGTGAAACTGGGCGAGGAGAGCGAAGTGCACCCCAACTCGGTGCGCATCACCGTCGAGCGCGGCGCGCGTACGGCGGTGATGATCGGCTCGTCGCTCGGCGCCGGCCGCATTCTCGTCAACGAGATCGACGGCTACCCCGTGGAGGTGCACGGCAACCACCACACGATCGTGCTCGTTGCCGAGGACACGCGCGGGTCGCTCGCGCGCATCACCACCCTGCTCGCCGATGACGGCGTCAACATCGCGACCCTGCGCGTTTCGCGTCAGCGGCGTGGCGGCGACGCGTTCATGGTGATCGAGGTCGACGACCCGCCGGGCGACGAGGTAAGCGAGCACATCCGTGCGCTGGAATGGGTGCGCTGGGTGCGGAGGTTGGATCGGGTCAGCGCCTGACCGCGTCCCGTCCCTCGTCCCCCTCCCCAAGCCTCGTCCCCCCCCGCCTCTACCTCCTCCTCGTTCCGCGACTCATGTATTCCTCCCTCGCATCCGCGATACAAGACGCCGAATCCCGCGCCCTGCGCCTCAGCCAAGTCGCGCTCGAGGCCGAGTCGCTCGACCACGGCCGCCCGGTTGCCGAGATCCGCGCGGCGTTGGGACGCGCGCTGGCCGTGATGCGCGAAGCGGTGGGACGCGGCGCGGCCGGCGACCTGAAGAGCGCGTCGGGACTCGTCGGCGGTGATGCCGCCAAGCTACGGCATGGCCCCCGGGGCCCGCTTGCCGGCACTCCGTTCCGCGACGTGCTGATGCGCGCGCTCGCCGTGCAGGAAGTCAACGCCGCGATGGGCGTGATCGTCGCCGCCCCCACCGCCGGCGGCGCTGGCGTCCTGCCGGCGGTGCTCACTGGCCTTGCCGACGCGCGCGGCCTGGGCGACGACGCGCTGATTGATGCCCTCGCCACCGCAGGACTCATCGGCGCAGTTGTGGCCGAGCGCGCTTCATTGAGCGGGGCCGAAGGCGGGTGTCAGGCAGAGACCGGAGCGGCCGCCGGAATGGCCGCCGGCGCCGCCGTCGAGATGCTCGGCGGGACACCCGCGCAGGTCGGTCACGCCGTCGCCCTCGCGCAGCAGGGCACGCTCGGCCTCGTCTGCGACCCGCTTGGCGGCCTCGTTGAGCTTCCGTGCGTCTTCCGTAACGCCACGGGCAGCGCCATCGCCCTCGCCGCCGTCGAGATGGCCCTCGCCGGCATCGAGTTCGCCATCCCGGCCGACGAAGTCATCGATACGATGGGCCAGATCGGGCGCGAGATGGACGTCCGCTACCGCGAGACGGCGGGGGGAGGGCTTGCCGCGACTCCCACTGGGCGCAGGTTGGCGAGGGAGAGGCTATACCAATTGAAGAGGACGTAGGGGGACGGGGAGGAGGTAGAGGCAAAGGGACGAGGATGGAGGATGGTGACGGGGGACGAGAACCTTGTCCTCTCCGTCCCGCGCCTCAGCCCTCGTCCCCTCGCCTCTACCTCCTCCTCGTTCCACGCCGTTGACTGGCGTTCTCCCCGTGTCAGTGTGAAACTTCCCCAGCAGTCGTACGCGTATGTTCCGCACACGCTGACGAAGGAATGACCATGGTCAATCGCGAAGACATTGAGAAGTTCCTCGACCGCCTGTCGAGCGAGGGCGCCTCGTACCAGGAAATCGAGACGGGGCTCTGGACGGTCAACCCGGGCGGCGAGTTCGATATGAACGTCGTCGTCCACCACTCGCCGCCCGTGGTCGTGCTGCGGGTCAAGGTGATGGACTCGCCGGCGAGCGACGCCGTTGCGGCGCGCCTCAATCGGCGCCTGCTCGAGTTCAACGCCACCGACCTCCTGCACGGCTCCTACGGCATCGACAACGGCGCCATCGTGCTGACCGAGGCGCTCGAGCTTGAGCACCTCGACTTCACCGAGTTTCAGGCCGCTTACGAAAGCATCACGCTCGCCCTTCCCGCGCATCTTCGCGAGCTGGCGGCGATCACCGAGGCAAAGTGACCATGGGCATCTGGGAACGATTCACCACGCTCCTCAAGTCGAACATCAACGACCTGATCTCGCGCGCCGAGAATCCGGAGAAGATGCTCGACCAGATCGTCGTCGACATGCGGACGCAGCTGCAGAAGGCCAAGCAGCAGGTGGCCGCGGCGATCGCCGACGAGAAGCGCCTGAAGGACCAAGCCGAGGCCGAGTACAAGGCGGCGCAGGATTGGGAGCAGAAGGCGATGCTCGCCGTCAAGGAAGGGCGCGACGACCTGGCCAAGCAGGCGCTGATGCGGCAGGGCGAGCACTTTGCGCACGCCCAGCAGCTCGAGACCACGTGGACGGCGCATCAGGCGGAGACCGAGAAGCTCAAGAACTCGCTGCGCGACCTCAACGACAAGATCGAAGAGGCCAAGCGCAAGAAGAACCTCCTCCTCGCCCGCCAGCGGCGCGCCCAGGCGCAGGCCCGCATCAACGAGACGATGTCGTCGATGTCGGAGAAGTCGGCGTTCGAGGCGTTCGCGCGCATGGAAGAGCGCATCGACCAGAACGAGCGCATGCTGAAGGCGAGCACCGAGATCGAGGAAGAGTTCACCGGCGATCGCCTGCAGCACGACTTCAAGCAGCTGGAGAAGGTGGCCGGCGCGGCGAGCGCCGACCAGCAGTTGCTGGCGCTCAAGCAGAAGATGGGGCTGCTCGGCGCCGGCTCGTCCGGCGCGCCGCGCCAGATCGGCGCGGGCGAGGAAGTGGTCCACGCCGAGGTCGAAGACGTGCGACGGGAGAAGAAGTAGTTGAGTCCCGCTGAGGCGCCGCGCCGTTTCGGCCTGGCGCTCGCGGGGGTGGCGACGGCGGCGCTCCTCGTCTGGCTGGCGGGGCGCGTCGCCGACCTGCTTCTGCTCCTCTTCCTGGCGGTGCTCCTCGCCGTCTACCTCGGCGCCGCCACCGATTTCCTGATCGCGCGCACGCGCCTGCCGCGCGGTGCGGCCTTCGTCGCCGCAATCACCGGCACCATCCTCGCCGTCATCGGCATCGGTGCTCTGCTCGTCGGCCCGGTCGTTCAGCAGACGCGCGAGCTCTTCGCCGTGCTTCCGCGCTATATCCCCACGTGGGAGGCGCAGCTCGAGGCCATGCTCGCCGGGATTCCGGGGGTCGGCGACTTCGTGCGCCCAGGCGAGCACCAACTCGTCCAGCTTGCCGTGCAAGAGGTGCGCGAGTTCGTCGGCGATGTTGGGCCGCGCGTGTTCGGCCTGCTCCACGGCCTCATCAACCTGGTGTCGGTGCTCATCATGGGGCTCTACCTGTCGCTGCGCCCCGACATCTACCGCGACCTGTTCATCTCGCTTGTCCCGCCGCGGCACCGCGAGGCGGCACGCGACGTCATCCGCGGCGTCACGCTCGCCCTGCGCGCGTGGACCTTCGCCCAGCTCCTCGCGATGTTCGTGCTCGGCGCGCTCACCGCGCTCGGTCTCTGGCTGCTCGGTGTCCCGTATTACCTCGCGTTCGGGATCTTCACCGGGCTCGTGGCCCTCGTGCCGTTCTTCGGCACGCTCGTCTCGTCGCTCCTTCCCGCGTTCTTCGTCCTCGCCGACGGCGACTGGCTGCGCGCGTTGCTTGTCGTCGCGTTCGGCTTCGTCATCCACTTCGTGGAGAACCAGCTCGTCAATCCGCTCATCATGCACAAGCACGCGAACCTGCCCCCGGTGCTGACCATCATGAGCGTGCTCATCTGCGGCAAGCTGCTCGGCCCGCTGGGCCTGCTCGTGGCCGTGCCGGGTCTCGCCGTGCTCCTCGTCGTCGTGCGCAAGCTGCTGGTCGAGCGCACGTATGGCGACGACGCGGCGCCGGCCGCCGTCGACCCCGCCTAGCGGCACGCGACCGCAACCCGCCCGCACCCGCGCCGCGCACGGAATCCTCGCGCGGGATTTCGCTCCGTGGTGCGAGCAAAAGGTGACACGCACTCCGGTCGTTGGACGCACCTTCGTCGCGTCCTCACCGGAGCGCCCCGTGTCCGACGCCGTCGTCTCATTCATCAACCTTCGCAAGCGCTACGGCGCGGCGTTCACCGGCCGGGCCGGCGGCGTCGTGGCCCTCGACGGCGCGAGCGGCGAGGTGCAGGAGGGCGAGATCGTCGGCATTGCCGGCCCGCCCGGGGCGGGAAAGAGCACGCTCCTGCGCATCACCACCGGCATGCTGCGCCAGGACTCGGGCTCGCTCACGTGGCTGGGCGCGCCGGTCTGTCCCGTGCGATTCGCCGCCTTCGTCCCGTCGCATGCCGTGCTGCACGAGTTTCTCACGGTGCGCGAGGCGTTGCGCTTCGCCGCCGCTCAGCGCGAACTCCTCGGGGCGGAGCGCGTGGCGGTCGAGGAACTCTGGGCGGCACGAATCGGGCTTGTGCACCAACTCGGCACGCGGGTCGGCGCGCTGGCGCCCGTGGACCGTCGCCTCGTAGCGCTGGCCGCCGCGCTGCAGGGGACACCAAGCCTGATCGCCCTCGACAGCGCGCTTGACGGTCTCGATCCATCGGCTCGCCGCACGATGCGGCACGCCCTGCAGGTGATCGCCGCCAGTGGCATTGCCGTGCTCCTCGGCGCGGCCGACCTCGGCGTGCTCGCCGGCGTGGCGCACCGCGCCGCGCTGCTGCGCGCCGGGCGCATCGTCGCCTGGGTCGACCCGCGCGCCGCCGCGCC
>Ga0194120_10000862_pt1 | contig 56577 bp, 58 predicted proteins | sample TA2MahCa65mmetaG_FD_148642 | JGI IMG/M metagenome (GOLD analysis project Ga0194120, IMG submission 148642) | Freshwater microbial communities from Lake Tanganyika, Tanzania - TA2015019 Mahale Deep Cast 65m | ecosystem: Environmental > Aquatic > Freshwater > Lake | place: Tanzania: Lake... | reverse complement strand
TTTTGTGTTTTGGGCTGTAGCGGGACGAACGCAGGCCGCCGAAGGCAAACTCGCCACGTCATTTTTCGCTGCTGAAATCGGATTGGACCCCATTTCAGCTTTCGCGAAAAATAGTGGCGCGCTGGCATCGGGTGGTGCCTTGCTATTCCATCTGATTAACCACCTGTATGAGAAAACGTCCCTGATCATCACCACCAATCTGAATTTTGCGGAATGGGTGCAAGTGTTCGGTGACGCAATATGACCACCGCACTACTCGACAGGATTACCCATCATTGCGACATCCTGGAAACCGGCAACGATTCCTATCGATTTAAGCAACGCAAAAAGGCGGTAGAAAACCTATAACCTTACAGTTTGGCTGGAAACTATTCGGCGCTCTTTAGTGGAAACTTTTCAAAGCCGTTTGACATTGTCTATTGGTCGAGGTAAAGAAACCGGTTTTAGCCGGGGCTTAATTTCCTTAAAGTCAATTCCTAAAATATCATAGGCCGATTGCCCCAAGGGTTGTTTCTTAAACTCCTGGACATTTTTACTGTAATCGAATTCGCCATCTTCTTTATAACACCAGCCTAAACGGTACATGGCATAGAGGTTATGGACGGTTTCTCTTGGCTCGACGAATTCAATGTCAGGATATTGATCTCTGAACAGACCATTAATAAAGGTTGAGCAAATCAACCGGCAGCCATGCTTTAAGCGGAATTCCTCTACTGCCGGAAACCAGGCCAAGGTATCTCCGAGTGCATTGGATTCAAAGGCTATGTAAACGCGTTTACCCGCACAGTCATATCTTTGCCGGAACAGCAAGTCATCGGTATTTTTGTTAAAAACGCTAATTTGCCAACGTATAAAATACCGGTGCGGCGTACGTATCCATTGATTGCCCTTAATTTCGCAGGATAGTGTTAATTCGGGATCGTCTAAGTCATTACATTCGACAATAAACGCATCGTCCTCATGTCCTTTGATTTCAAGATAGGCTCCGTCGACGAAATGACAAGTAAATTCAGGATTGGAGCGCATAGTTATATCAGGGTTGCATGGAGAAATTAGTCGCACAGAGAGCTTTGCCGCTCTGGACAGACCGTATTGCTCCGGTTACAGCGGCATCATCGGGTTACACGATCTATTTGTAATCTAATTAATCAGAAATGACAGGGCTTAAAAAAGCTTTTCGGAGCGCCGCAAATAGGGCAGACCCAATCTTCGGGAATATCTTCCCAGCGAGTGCCGGGAGCAATGCCGCTGTCGGGATCGCCTTTGGCTTCGTCGTAAATGTGTTCGCATTCCATACAGGAGTATTTTTTATAGTCCGACATAGTATCGCCTTAAAGAAGTATGTTTATTAATTGTTTGGATTGATGTCTTGGAAAGCGGTATTTATCGCTTTCGCATCTTAGCACGGTTAATTATTAAAGACTTACGGTGCATCCTTGTTTGACCGACTCCAGCGCAGCAACGATTAACTGGCAATTGGCTTTGGCGTCGTCAAGCGAAAGCAAAGGTTCTTTGCCGTTCAATACACAATCGCTGAAATGTTCGATTTCCAGCCGGAAATGATTTTCCGCGGGCAACCTTTCTTCGCACTGCTGCCCCGATTCCGTCCACCAGGAAATGACCGGAACATCGCCCGGAAGTTGCCAGACGATATGGCATTTAATACCGCCTTTAGTGCCGGTAATTTCATATTCGCAACGGCGGGCGCGGTCGAAACTGAAATCGAAATGGGCATATATGTCGTCGCCGAAATCGATGACGCCGCTGCTGCAAATGTCCGCGCCGGTCCCGGCGTGTTTGGACAGTGCGGTCACCGCAACCGGGGCTTGCGGTACAAACATTCTGGCGCAATGGATGGCGTAACAGCCGATATCCCACATGGCGCCGCCGCCGTTTTCAACCGGTTCCTGCAAACGGTACATCCGTGCCGGACGCATCATGAAGGAAAAACTCGAGCGTACCGTGCGAATATCGCCGATTAATCCGGATTCCAGCAGGTTACGCACCCGCGCGTGTTGCGGATGAAACGGGTACATGAAACCTTCCATGACGTTGACTTTATGCTTTTTCGCCGCAGTATTAATGGCGTCGATATCGCTTGTTTTCAGCGCCATCGGCTTCTCGCACAACACATGTTTGCCGTGCTCTATGGCGCGTAGTGTCCACTCGGCATGTTCGTGATTGGCAAGGGGAATGTAGACAGCTTGAATATCGGGATTTTTTAATACCGCGTCCAAGTCATTGCCGGTCTTTACCGTGTTCAGGTGCGGGGCGTATTGCTTTAAGGTTTGCTCGGCGGCGCCGGGACGGCGGCTGGCGATCGCAATCAATTCTGAATTCGGAGCCTCGACGATGGCGGGCAGCAGGCGTTCATTAACCCGCGCCGCGCCGAGTATGCCCCATTTCAAGGTGACGGGTTTATTCATAACTAAACAGGCTGTTGGTTGATGTGAAGATTAATTGTACCTTGTCGGCTGGTTTTAGTATCGGTTTTACACGGGGTGATTAATGAAAAAGTCTAAAAAATGATTCATTAATGTTTTTTGCCAAGATAAATCGGCGCGACGGCTCCATTTAAGTCTTTTGCTCATACGACAATCCAAGTCGATATGTTAATTCCCTCAAACCTTTAGCAATCGCCTGTTATAATGGCGCCCGTTTTTTTACCATTAATATTGTTAGCACCATGTACACCCTTATTTCCAATCAGGACAACCGGCAGTTGGCGGAAAACACCGAAAAATCCGGCGATTTGTTACGTAAAGACACGGCTTTTTATTACGATGAATGTTATTGGGATTACCTGATTACCTGGTGCAACCGCGAAAATCTGGCTTTTCACTACGGTTATTGGGATGAAGCCGCGCCGTACCGCCATCACGAAGCCCTGGTTAATAAAAACCAACTGTTGTACGACGTTACCCGCATCAAACCGGAAGAGCGTGTGCTGGACGCCGGTTGCGGTGTGGGCGGCAGCTGTATCTGGATGGCGAAAAATTACGGTAACCGGGCGACGGGTTTGACCGTCAGCAGCGAACAGGCCAAATACGGCGCTAAACACGCCAAACGACAGGGTGTTGCCGATCTGGTCGATTTTAAAGTGGCGGATTTTTGCCAAATGCCTTTTGAAGACGAATCTTTCGATGTGGTGTGGGCGCTGGAAAGCTCGTGTTATGCGGTCGATAAAGGCGATTTTTTAAAAGAAGCTTATCGGGTGCTGCGTCCTGGCGGCCGCGTGGTGGTTTGCGACGGCTTTTTTACCCGTCGTGAATTCAATCAGGACGAGTGGAAAGAAATCATTGTTTGCCTGAATGGATGGGCGGTGCCGAATTTGTGCATTAAAGACGAATTCAGCGGTATGCTGGCGCAACACGGTTTTCACGACATCACCATGCGCGATCTGATGCCGGAAACGATGGATTCGATTAATTACATGCTGAAGGTGGCTAAACGCTGGCGTCCGATTCATATCGCCAGCGAATGGCTGGGCTTGCGTACGGAAGGCCAGATTGCGAATTATCAGGTCGGCATTTCACAACATTATCTGTTTACCAAGAATTTGACCGCTTACTGTATATTTACCGGGCAAAAATAACGCATTCCGGCGCCTCAAAGGCTTACCGGTCACTATTTTGCTTTGTCTGGTAAGCGGATGAGCGCAAATCCAAACATCTATGACGATTAATAAACGCATTATCTTATTAATGACTGTTCTTTTGATCTGCGTCAGCTGCGATCAGGGTACGAAATCGATAGCGGAATCGTATCTGCCGAAAACCGAAGTCTGGTCGTTTTGGGGCGATACCGTTCGTCTGCAATTGGCGCATAACAGCGGTGCTTTTTTAAGTTTGGGCGCGGCCTTGCCGGACGCCTGGCGAGCCGGGCTTTTCTCAGCCGGCGTGGCATTGCTGTTGATCGTATTAATGGGTTACATACTGTTCAGCAAGTCGTTGTCCTCATTGGAAATTATCGCGCTGACCTTAATGCTTGCGGGCGGCGTCGGCAATTTGATCGATCGGATGTTGTTCGGCTATGTGGTTGATTTTATGAACATTGGTGTGGGTGCGTTGCGTACCGGTGTGTTTAACGTAGCCGATATGGCTGTGAGCGCAGGCGTACTATTGTTGTTTGCCGATATGGTGAAGCCTGCGGCTACTTCTGATTAATGGCTTAAAATCCCTGGCTAATCATTTAACTATACGCATCAACCGTCATTAATTAATAGTTATGCCCAATCCTGTTGTAATCAGCATCGTACTGTTGCTCTGCAGCAATGTATTTATGACCTTTGCCTGGTATGCGCATCTGAAAGAACTGCACGGCAAACCCTGGATTATCGCGGCATTAATCAGCTGGGGTATCGCCTTATTCGAATATCTGCTACAAGTGCCGGCGAATCGTATCGGTTACACGGCGTTAAGCGTCGGCCAGTTAAAAATCATGCAGGAAGTGATTACCCTGTCAATTTTTGTGCCGTTTTCGGTATTCTATCTGCGCGAACCGTTAAAGCTGGATTACCTTTGGGTAGGTTTGTGTCTGTTTTTAGCCGTCTATTTCATGTTCCGGGAAAAATTTTAAACTTGAAAATTTAGCCGCAACTGAAAATACAGTTTTTCACCATGTGAAAGTCAGGGATGACGTCTTTCGCCCTGAGACGGCCACTTTTTTTCGGGCAACTTGCCCGTCAATTTCAGCATTAATAATATACCGGCCCGGCTTAAGGTTGACGTATAAATAAGGTCCTTGCGCGACGGTATCCAGTTGTACATTGCCCTTCGTGTCCGCTATTTGTACGTGAACATTGCTCAGGTATTCGCCCGATCCGCGCGCCGCAAACAACAAATTCAGGTTGTAGACGCTCCGGGCCGCTTCCAAAGCGCTGCGTTCGTCATCGCCTACACCCCGCTTATGTAGGCCACATCTCCTTGGGTTTGTGGTTCCATCGTTGTTTGCTGGCGTAAACAGCTGGCGAAAGCGCCAGACAAATCAGGATAATTTGCTTAAATAACAAGTGGTTCATGATAATCTCCTTATACATTAATAAACGTAACGTCCCTTGTTTATGCCCTTCTTACTTAACCTTAATAAGGGGCTTTGTTATTAATCAGATAAAATTTTTAGAGCATTTGTTCCGGACTAAATTTACGAAAAGCCGAATAAAAAGATTGTGGTTCAAGTTAAGGTATAACACCGTGCTTAACCGAGCATTAATTAAATCTAACTACAAAATTGCATGCAGTCTATCTGGCAAATCATAAGCGGCCGGATTGTTGGGGCGACAACTTTGGGCCTATCGTGTAAAATTGTCCGTTGTTTTGGTTGAATGCGGCGTATAAATAATCGTGCAAATCTCTGTTGTCATTCCGGTTCGGAACGAGGAAGAAAATATTCTGCCTTTAATTGAGGAAATTAATGTCGCTTTGGATGGCATTAATGAACACGAAATCATTGTAGTGGATGACGGCAGCGACGACCGCACCCAGGACGTATTAATAAAAGCACAGAAAAAACACAAATCTCTGCGGGTAATCCGGCATGAGCAAAGCTGCGGTCAAAGCACCGCGGTGCATACAGGCGTCAAGGCGGCGAAGTATCCGGTCATCGCCACGTTGGATGGCGACGGACAGAACGATCCGGCGGATATTCCGAGGCTTTTCGATTTGCTTATACAACAAAATAAACAAAACAATCGCTTATGGATGATTGCCGGGTGGCGCAACAAACGTCACGATTCGGCCTGGAAACTGTTTTCATCCAAATTCGCCAATACGGTGCGCGGCGCATTGTTGGGCGATAACACGCCGGATACCGGCTGCGGGTTAAAAGTATTCTTCCGCGATAAGTTTTTGCAATTGCCTTATTTCGATCACATGCACCGGTTTTTACCGGCATTAATCATCAGGGCGGGCGGTCAGGTCGTATCGGAACCGGTCAACCATCGGGCAAGGTCGCAAGGTTATTCTAAATACGGTACATTAGACCGGTTATGGGCGGGGATTACCGATCTCGCGGGAGTCATGTGGTTAATAAGACGGGCGAAAACAACGAAAATTGAGGAAATACAACGTGGTGCTTGATGAAAAAACAATATGGTTGGGTATCGGCTTTCTTGGCCAGGGGTTGTTTTCGGCGCGTTTCATCGTGCAATGGATCTCCAGCGAACGGCAGAAAAAGAGCATCATTCCGGTTGCTTTTTGGTATTTCAGCATCGCAGGCGGCGCAACGCTGTTGGCTTACGCTATCCACATCAAAGACCCGGTTATTATTCTAGGACAAGCAACGGGTTTGTTTGTTTATCTTCGTAATCTGTATTTTGTGTTGTACGAACGCAAAAATTTAAGTCCGGAATAAAGATTAATCCTAAGAAAATGCCCCGATTTTTTTTGTCCAAGCCGTATCCGGCTTTGCTATGGGCAATTCTTACTCTTGTCAGCTTGTCGCTGCGGCCGTTATTTCCCATTGATGAAACCCGTTACGCGGCGGTCGCCTGGGAAATGTGGCATACCGGCGATTTTTTAGTCCCGCATTTAAACGGCGAAACCTACAGCCACAAACCGCCTCTGCTGTTTTGGTTAATTCACCTTAGCTGGTTGATTTTCGGGGTAAATGAATGGTCCTTACGCCTGATTGCACCTTTATTTTCGTTAGCCGGTTTGTATTTGTCCCAGGCGGTAGCCAGATTATTGTGGACAGAGAAGGGGCAGATAGCGCAATTAACGCCACTGGTGTTGCTGGGTACTTATTTTTGGATGGTGTACGGTACATTGACGATGTTCGACATCATGCTGAGTTTCTTTGCCTTGCTGGGCATCTATGCATTCTTGTTATTAATTCGCCACGGCTTGTCGATTAAACGTTGGCTGTTGCTGGGCGTCGCTATCGGCGGCGGCGTGTTGACGAAAGGACCGGTCATTTTGCTGCATTTGCTGCCTTTCGGCTTGTTGTCGCCGTGGCTGCTATCGTCGGCGCTTTCTTCATACGGCAAATCCCGCTGGTATCTAGGGCTGTTAACTGCCGTATTGACCGGCGCTGCGATTGTTTTGTGCTGGGCAATCCCTGCCGGTATGGCAGGTGGCGAAACCTATCGCAAGGCGATTTTTCTGGGTCAAACCAGCGGTCGTATAGTCGATTCGTTCGCCCATAAACTGCCGTTTTGGTGGTATTTGCAGTTATTACCTTTATTACTCTTGCCCTGGGTATTAATCAAGCCGTTCTGGTTGGGAATAAAGCAATTCAATCAACACGATTTCGGGTTACGATTTTGCCTGGTGTGGGCCATCCCGGTGTTGATAGCGTTTTCGCTGGTAAGCGGCAAACGCATTCATTACCTGTTGCCGTTAATGCCTGCACTGGCGTTGACGATTGCGTGGCTGCTGGCGTATTGCGCCGACGTCGATTGGCGGCGGGTGCACTGGGTTATAGCAGCAATTTTCGCATTGACCGGGCTGGTATTGTTAATCCTGCCATGGTCGCACGTTATTCCGGTTCCGCCATTAATAACCGGGTTGTCGCCGCTTTGGGGCGGCTTACTGCTGCTTAATGCCTGCATTTTGGCGATTGTGTGTCCCAAAAACGCTGTTAGCGCCGTCAATTACATCTGTATTGCTGCAATCGCCAGTGCGCTGATTCTGTGTGCAGGATTCTTTCAAATGCAGAGCTATCGCTTCGATACGGCTCCGGCAGCCCAAAAAATTGCCGAATTAATGGCGAAACAACAGCCGATTGCATTCGTAGGCGGCAAATATCACGGGCAATTTCACTTTGCCGGGCGGTTAACTCAGTCGATTAAATTGCTGGTTAATCAAGACGAGTTGCTGGCTTTTATGCAGCAGAACCCGAATGGTATTGTCTTGGTAGAACACAAGGAAAATGCCGGATTGCCTGAAACAGCCGTCAGTTACCGTTATCCGTTTAAAAGCCATCAGGTCAGTTTTGTCGCCTGCCGGTCATTAATCGCCAATCCGGCATTGATTTCACAATTAAAACCGGCTTGAAATACGGCGCTATCATCAGCCCATTTTAATTTCGATTTATCCAATCGTTTTGAAATTACCGCGTATTAAGCGGCAATTTATTGAATTATAGGAATAAAATAGGCGTTCTATATTTATTCGCCGAATCGTAAAAACTGCGAATCGACATCCGTTATCGCGGTTTTCATCGCGTATCGGTATATGATTCATTTTCCGTATTTTGAACGCAACAACTTCGACGTAAAGCTCACAATTTGATACAATTAACATTTTGTTGGCGCAGAAATTGCGGTCGAAAAAAAACAATTAATAACTACAGGCCTGGTCATTAATAAACACCGGGCGACAACGCCATTACCCCGTTGCCGGGGCTTCTTACACTAAGGATAATGTCAGACTTCGCAAAAGAAATCATACCTGTCAATCTCGAAGACGAGATGAAGCAGTCGTATCTCGCCTATTCTATGAGCGTTATCGTCGGACGGGCGTTACCGGATGTCAGAGACGGTTTGAAACCGGTGCATCGCCGGATCTTGTACGGCATGAGCGAAGCCGGTAACGATTGGAATAAGCCCTATAAAAAATCCGCCCGTATTGTCGGGGACGTCATGGGTAAATACCACCCGCACGGCAACATGGCGATTTACGACACCATGGTTCGGATGGCGCAGCCGTTTTCCATGCGCTATCTGTTGGTGGACGGGCAGGGCAATTTCGGTTCGGTGGACGGCGATCCGCCGGCGGCAGACCGTTATACCGAGGTTCGTTTAGCTAAAATATCTCATGAAATGCTGGCCGATCTGGACAAGGAAACCGTCGATTTTGCGCCGAACTACGACGAATCGGAAATTGAGCCGGTGGTTTTACCCACCAAAATTCCGGGTTTGCTCATTAATGGCTCGTCGGGAATTGCCGTGGGTATGGCGACCAACATTCCGCCGCATAACCTGACGGAAGTCATTAATGCTTGTCTGCATCTTATTGAACATCCTGATGCTACCGTTCAGGATTTAATGATCCATGTGCCGGGACCGGATTTTCCCACCGCCGGTTTCATTAATGGCGCTGCCGGGATTTATCACGCCTACAGCACGGGGCGTGGCAAAATTTATTTACGTGCGCGCTGTCAATTTGAAGACGTTGGCGACGGCGGCAGGCAAGCCATTGTGGTCAGCGAACTGCCTTATCAAGTTAATAAGGCGGAATTGCAAAAGAAGATTGCCGAACTGGTCAAAGAAGGCAAAATCGAAGGGATAAGCGCCATTCGCGACGAATCCGATAAGGACGGTATGCGCCTGGTCATCGAGCTTAAACGCGGCGAAGTGCCCGATGTAGTGTTGAATAACCTGTACAAGCAAACCCAGTTTGAAGTGGTATTCGGCGTTAATATGGTGGCTTTGCTGGATGGTCGTCCGTATTGCCTGAGCCTTAAGGAAATTTTGCAGGCCTTTGTCGATCACCGTCGTGAAGTCGTTACCCGCAGGACGATTTTCGATCTCCGTAAGGCGCGGGAACGTGCGCATGTGTTAGAAGGGCTTGCCGTGGCACTGGCTAATATCGACGACATGATCGAATTAATCAAGACCTCGCCCAACCGCGCCGAAGCGCGGGAAGGTTTGATGCGCCGTACCTGGGATGCCGGATTAGTCGTCTCCTTGCTGGACCGGGCGGACGCAAACCGCTCCCGTCCGGAAGATTTAGCACCGGAATTCGGCATTTACGGCGATCAATACCGCTTGTCCGAGGGGCAGGCGACAGCGATTCTGGAGCTCCAGCTGCAACGTTTAACCGGTCTGGAGCAAGATAAAATTATCGATGAATACAAAGAGTTGCTGGTGCAAATCGACGAATATTTACATATTCTTGCCAGCGATCAGCGCTTGATTGAAATCATCCGCGAGGAATTAACCGAAATCCGAAACGAATACGGCGATAAACGCCGTACCGAAATTATCCATACCCAGCTGGATTTAACCGACGGCGATTTAATCACCGAAGAAGACATGGTCGTCACCATGTCGCATGAAGGCTATGTCAAGTCGCAACCGTTGACCGATTATCGGGCGCAGCGGCGCGGCGGACGCGGTAAATCCGCAACCGCGACCAAGGAAGAGGATTATGTCGATAAACTGATCGTCGCCAATACCCATGACACCATTTTGTGTTTTTCGTCATTCGGCAAAGTTTATTGGCTGAAAGTGTACCAATTGCCGGTTGCCAGCCGCGCCGCCAGAGGTAAGCCCTTTGTTAACCTGATTGCGCTGGATGAAGGCGAGAAGATTAACGCCATACTTCCGGTTAAGGAGTTCAGCGAAAACAAATATATCTTCATGGCGACCTCTTCGGGTACAGTCAAAAAGACTGCATTAAACGAATTCGAACGGCAACGCGCCAACGGTAAAATTGCCATCGATCTCAGGGAAAACGACAGACTGGTCGGCGTTGCGATTACAGACGGGCAGCAGAATGTCATGCTGTTCGCCAGCAACGGCAAGGCCAATTGCTTTAATGAAGACGATGTGCGCCCGATGGGACGGACGGCGACGGGTGTGCGCGGCATGAAACTGGCCGAAGAACACAAAGTCATTTCCTTGATTATCGGTGCGGAAGGTATGGTATTAACGATTACCGAAAACGGTTACGGCAAGCGTACTAACATCGACGAATTTACCGTCCACAATCGCGGCGGACAGGGCATGATCGCCATGCAAACGTCGGAACGCAACGGTGCATTAGTCGGCGCCGTGCTGGTTAATGAACACGATGAGATCATGTTAATCACCGATGGCGGCACGTTGGTGCGTACGCCGGTGGACGGCATTTCAGTGGTCGGCAGAAACACCCAGGGTGTCCGCATCATTCGTCTCGATAAAGGCGAAAAAGTCATTGGCGTTGACCGGATTGCCGGTTTGGCGGGCGAAGAGAGCGACGATGACGATGATTTTACGGATGACGAACCAACCGATCAAACCGATACACAGCAAGATTCTATTAATAATCAAGATCAGAACGGAGCAGAGTAAGTCATGAGCAGGGTTTATAATTTCAGTGCCGGACCTTCGGCTTTTCCAGAAGCCGTGTTGCGGCAAGCCCAGGCGGATATGCTGGAATGGCGTGACAGCGGCATGTCCGTGATGGAAATGAGCCATCGCGGCAAGTTTTTTTCCCTTATTGCGGAAGAATTGGAAGCCGATTTACGGGAATTAATGGCCATCCCTGATAATTACAAGGTATTGTTTTTACAAGGCGGTGCTTCCGCCCAGTTTTCGTTTATTCCGCACAACATTCTGAACGGAAAAACCAAAGCCTGTTATGTCAATACCGGCGCATGGTCGGAAAAAGCCATCCAGGATGCCAAAAAAGTATGCGAAGTCGTGATCAGCGCCAGCGGCGAAGCCGGTAAATTTACCGATATTCCCAACAATGCCTCGTGGGCTATCGACCCGGACGCTGCCTATTTGCACTATACTTCCAACGAAACCATTCATGGCGTTGAGTTTCAGGGTATTCCTGACAGCCAAGGATTAACGCTGGTGTCTGATATGTCGTCCAATATTTTATCACGAGCCGTGGACGTCAGCCGATTCGGCATTATTTACGCCGGCACGCAAAAAAACATGGGTCCGGCGGGCGTAACCGTGGTAATTGTCCGGGAAGATCTGGTCGGTCACGCATCCAAGCATACGCCGCCAGTGTTCGATTACGCCCAACAGGTAAAGAATGGTTCCATGTTGAACACGCCGGCCACGTATAACTGGTATCTTGTCGGGTTGGTACTAAAATGGTTGAAAGAGCAGGGCGGTGTCGCCGCGATTGAACAGCGCAACATTAATAAAGCAAAAAAACTGTACGATGTGATCGACCAGTCTGCGTTGTACCGGAATCCTGTCGAAAAATCAGTAAGATCGCGTATGAATGTGCCGTTTATTCTCACCGATGAAGCACTGGATAAACCGTTTCTGGCAGGGGCGGAAGCCAACGGGTTGTTTGAGTTGAAAGGGCATCGTTCGGTAGGCGGTATGCGAGCAAGCATTTATAATGCCATGCCCGAATCCGGTATTAATGCGTTGTGCGAATTCATTAAGGAATTTGAGCGTACGCACTGATCTGTAACACTATGAATGAAAAAGAACTTTCTGCAGTGCACGTTACGCCGCTGAATGAGCTGAGGGATAAGATCGATACTATCGATCAGGAAATCCTGATGTTGATTAATCAGCGGGCAAGCTGCGCCCTGGAGGTTGCGAAAACCAAAATAGCTTTGGGAGAGCAGGGTTCTTTTTACCGTCCAGACCGAGAGTCGCTGGTTTTGCGCCGGATTAAAGAATTGAATCCAGGCCCGTTACCCAACCAAACGGCGGTGCGTTTCTTCCGGGAACTGATGTCGTCCTGTCTGGCGCTGGAAAAACCTCTCGATGTCGCCTATCTCGGCCCGGAAGGTACATTTACCCAGCAAGCGGTGCTTAAACATTTCGGCAACGCGGTTAAAGCCATCCCGGAAGCCACCATTAATGATATTTTTACCACGGTTGAAAATGGCGGCTGCCAATTCGGCGTGGTGCCGGTGGAAAACTCAACGGAAGGTATTATCAGTTATACTTTCGATCGCTTTTTAGTGTCACCCCTGTATATTTGCGGCGAGGTGGAAATTCAGATTCATCAGAATTTGATGAGCAAACAGTCGGATAGGACGTTGATTAATGAGATTTTTTCACACCAACAATCGTTGGCGCAATGCCGTCAATGGCTCGACAGAAATTTTCCGAATGTAAAATTGTCGGCGGTCAGCAGCAATTCCGAGGCGGCTAAGTTGGCTTCCGTCACAGCCAATACGGCCGCCATTGCCGGAAGAGCGGCAGCGGAAGTGTATAACCTTCATATTCTTGAGAAAAATATTGAAGACGAGTCCAACAACACCACTCGTTTTATCATTATCGGCAAACAAACCTCCGCATCGACGGGAAATGATAAGACGTCCCTCGTGGTTTCTACCGGCAATCAGCCCGGCGCGTTACATAAAATTCTCGAGCCATTTGCCAAGCTCGGTATCGGTTTATTAAATATCGAACCCCGGCCTTCCCGCAAAGGCTTGTGGGAATATGTGTTTTTTATTGATATTGAAGGGCATAGCGACGACGAAATGGTGGCACACGCGCTGGAAATGCTGAGAGGCCATGTGAGTATGCTAAAACTACTGGGTTCCTATCCCAAGGCAGTGCTGTAATTTCAGACTGTTCTAAAGCGCTTAAACATAACCGGATATTCATGGGACTTAATCATACAATCTATAACCTTGCTGTTGACGGCGTTCGTCAGCTTGTGCCTTATGTGCCGGGCAAGCCCATTGAAGAACTGGAGCGCGAACTGGGCATTGCCAATATCATCAAGCTGGCTTCCAATGAAAACCCGTTGGGACCCGGCAAGCGCGCCTTGGCGGCGATTAATGCCGCGCTGCCGAAACTCACGTTATATCCGGACGGCAACGGTTTTAACCTTAAATTCGCGCTGGCTAAAAAATACGCGCTGGATATGGCGCAAATTACTCTGGGCAACGGTTCGAACGAGTTGCTGGAACTGGTGGCGCGGGCGTTTTTAAAGCCCGGTTTAGAAGCCATGTTCTCCGAGCATGCGTTTGCCGTTTATCCCATCGTCACGCAAGCTGTCGGTGCGACGGCGATAGTGGTTCCGGCGCTGCATTACGGCAACAATTTGGACGCCATGTTATCCCGGATTAATGACAAAACCCGAATAATTTTTATCGCCAATCCCAATAATCCGACCGGTACGCTGCTGAAGCAGTCTGAACTTCAACGCTTTATTAATGCCTTGCCCAACCATTGTATTTGTGTGCTGGATGAGGCTTATTTCGAATATGTTATTGATCGGGAAGGCATTAATTCGATTGACTGGTTGAAGACTAATCCTAATTTGATCATTACCCGCACGTTCTCTAAAGCGTACGGATTGGCCGGATTGCGCATCGGTTACAGTCTATCCAGTCCGGAAATCGCTGATATTTTGAATCGTGTTCGCCAGCCCTTTAATAATAATGCCTTGGCATTAGCGGCCGCAGAAGCGGCTTTAGCTGATGAGGCTTATTTACAGGAAACAGTGGCGGTTAATAGCCGGGGCATGGTCGATTTAACCGATGGTTTTAAAAAGTTGGGATTGGAATGGATTCCTTCGGCAGGAAACTTCGTTTCTGTCGATCTAAAACGTCCGGCGCAACCGGTTTACGAAGCGCTGTTGCACTTAGGCGTTATCGTGCGGCCTGTCGCCAATTACGGGATGCCCAATCATCTTCGCATCAGTATCGGTACGCAAGCTGAAAATATGAGTTTTCTCAAAGCATTACAAGAAGTAGTTAAAAATGTTTAACAATCTTTGCATTATTGGCGTCGGATTAATCGGCGGTTCCGTTGCGCGCGCTGCCAGAAAGCACGGATTGTGCAAAAAAATAACCGGGTTTGGCAGGGAAAACGACCTGCAAAACCTGGAACTGGCGAAGAAATTAGGTGTTATCGACGACTATAATCTCAATGTCGAGGCGGCATTAACAGGTGTCGATTGTGTTGTTATAGCAACGCCCGGCGGTAGTCTTGAAGCCATTTTCACCCTGCTTAAACCGTTTTGGCGCGACGACATAATCTGCACTGACGTGGGTAGCACCAAGGCTAATGTGTTTTCGGCTGCCGAGCGGGTTTTCGGTGAGATACCTAATAATCTGGTACCCGCTCATCCCATCGCCGGCGCAGAGCAAAGCGGGGTGATCGCGTCGGTAGACGATCTGTTTGTCGCTAAACGATTAATCATCACGCCCCATAAACTGACCGATCCGCTTGCAATGCAAAGAATTTGGTCGTTTTGGGAAAAAATCGGCGCCAAAGTGGTGGCGATGGACGCCAACTATCATGACGCTATTCTGGCCGCAACCAGCCATTTGCCGCATATCGTTGCCTTCGCCATGGTCGATTTATTAGGGCATAAAGACGAGCAGTCGGCGATTTTCCAATACGCAGCCGGAGGATTCAGGGACTTTACCCGCATAGCCTCCAGCGATCCGACCATGTGGACGGATATTTGCCTAGCCAACAAGCATGAAATTATTCAATTAATAGATGACTTAAAAGATGAATTAACCAAAATCCAGCAATGTTTGCAAAATGACGACCAGCAAAAACTGTTCAATACCTTTAATTATGCCGGTCAGGCGCGGCAACGCTTTCTCAGAATTTACGAAAACTAGACTATGACAACAACTATTACTTTTACGGTGCAGCCGGGCGGGCAATTACGTGGCGAAGCGCGGGTGCCGGGCGACAAATCCATGTCGCACCGCTCGATTATGCTGGGTTCGATTGCCGAAGGCGTGACGCATGTGACCGGCTTTTTAGAAGCGGAAGACGCCTTATCCACCTTACAGGCGTTTCGCGATATGGGTGTCAAGATTGAGGGGCCGGAAAACGGCTGCGTCACCATTCATGGCGTAGGAAAACACGGATTAAAAACACCGCAAAAAGACTTGTATCTGGGTAATTCCGGTACCTCCATGCGTCTGTTAGGCGGGTTATTGGCAGGTCAGCCGTTCAATACCGTATTAACCGGCGATAAATCACTGTCCGGACGGCCCATGAAACGCGTGACTGCGCCATTAACAACGATGGGCGCCGTTATTAATACTACGGACTCTGGCACGGCGCCGTTGGCGATTACCGGTCAGAACGGGCAACTGCAGGGCATCGATTACGTCATGCCGATGGCAAGCGCACAGGTGAAATCCTGTTTATTATTGGCCGGCATGTATGCGCAAGGCGAGACCAGCGTGACCGAACCCGCGCCAACGCGGGACCATACCGAACGCATGCTGACCGGTTTCGGCTATCCTGTCACCCGCAACGACAACAAAATCAGCATTAACGCCAATGGCAAATTGACCGCTTGCGACATCGATGTGCCCAGCGATATTTCATCCGCTGCGTTTTTTCTGGTCGGCGCATCCATCGCTTCCGGGTCGGATGTTACCTTAAAGCATGTCGGCATTAATCCAACCCGCACCGGCGTTATCGACATTCTGCGGTTAATGGGCTCTAGCATCGACGTCATTAATGAACGGGAAGTCGGCGGCGAACCGGTAGCCGATCTGCATATTGTCGCCAAGCCATTGCAAGGTATCGATATTCCGGAAGATCTAGTACCGCTGGCAATCGATGAATTTCCGGTATTATTTGTCGCGGCGGCCTGTGCCGAAGGCCGGACACGATTGACCGGTGCGGAAGAGCTGCGCGTAAAAGAGTCGGATCGAATCCAGGTGATGGCTGACGGTCTGGTGCAATTAGGCGTCGATGCTACGTCCACGCCGGACGGTATGGTTATTAACGGCGGTAAAACTATCGGCGGCGGCGTTGTCGATTCGCACGGCGATCATCGTATCGCGATGGCGTTTGCGATTGCCGGGTTGCGCGCCAGCGCGCCGATTAAGATACTGGATTGCGCCAATGTTAATACTTCATTCCGCGAATTTAAAGACATTGCTACCAAGCTGGGCTTGGGGCTAGTGAGTGAAGAATCAGCGGTGAACTAATGACCATCCCCGTATTAACGATAGACGGTCCCAGCGGCGCAGGCAAAGGCACTGTCAGCAGGCAGGTGGCGAAACAATTGGGCTGGCATTATTTGGATAGCGGTTCAATTTACCGTTCCTTAGCCATCGCCTTGTTGCAGAATAACGTTAACCCGGCTCAGGTCGGTGACATCGTTAATACGGCCCGGAATATGGATTTAGCGTTCGATTGTACCGGCGAATTAGAGGTGACATTAAACGGCATCGACATAACACCCCAGTTAGGGACTGAATCAACCGGCAATATGGCGTCGAAAATTGCGGCATTACCTGAAGTAAGGCAGGTATTACTGCAAAAACAAAAGGATTTTAAAAAACTGCCGGGCTTGGTGGCGGACGGCCGCGATATGGGAACTATCGTCTTTCCCGAAGCAAATCCCAAGATTTTTTTGACGGCAAGCGCCGAAGAAAGAGCGGTAAGACGTTATAAACAGTTGATGGAAAAAGGAATTGATGTTAACATTCGACAGATAACCAGTGAGATCGAAGAACGTGACCGTCGCGATAAGGAGCGAGCAATAGCCCCTTTGGTTCCGGCGGAGGATGCGTTTTTCATCGATTCATCTGCGATGACCATTAATGAAGTCATCGCCCAGGTGCTGAGTTTAGTCCCGCAACACCGGTCTGCTTAATCGCAATATATCATTGCTGCGGTTTTTTTAACTTTTTAATTTGATGAAGGTTTGCTGCGTTTATAGCAAACCTGGGAATATACAATGAGCGAAAGCTTTGCTGAATTACTTGAAGAAAGTTTAAATAAAGTCCAAATGAGTCCTGGCTCAATGTTAATGGGAACAGTCATTGACATTGAAAACGATATGGTGATCGTCAGTACTCAATCGAAATCCGAAGGCATCATTCCAAAATGGCAATTCCTTAATAATAAAGGCGAACTGGAAGTTAAAGTCGGCGATGAAATAGAAGTCGCCTTAGACATGTTTGAGGATGGGCTGGGCGCAACCCTGCTTTCTCGGGATAAAGCAAAGAAGAATAAAGCTTGGGCCGAATTGGAAAATGCCTACGAAAAACAAGAAACCGTCATTGGCCAGATCAACGGCAAGGTACGCGGCGGGTTTACCGTTGCCGTCGGCGCGTTGCGGGCGTTTTTGCCGGGTTCATTAGTGGATGTCCGTCCGATTCGCGATACCGCTTTCCTGGAAAACCGCGATCTCGAATTTAAAGTTATCAAAATCGACCAAAAACGCAACAACGTGGTGCTGTCGCGCCGTGCCGTTGTCGAAAAAGAGTACAGCGAAGAGAGAGAAGAGTTGCTGAAAACTCTGGAAGAAGGCGCTATTGTCACCGGTATGGTGAAAAACCTCACGGATTACGGCGCTTTCATCGATTTGGGCGGTATCGACGGTTTGTTGCATATCACCGATATGGCATGGCGCCGCGTCAGACATCCGTCCGAATGCGTTGAAATCGGCCAGGAAATAAAAGTTAAAGTCATGAAATACGATAAAGAGAAAAATCGTGTTTCCCTCGGTATGAAGCAAATGGGCGAAGACCCATGGCAAAATATCGCCAGACGTTATCCTGCCGGCTCGCGCGCATTCGGTAAAGTGAACAATCTGACCGATTACGGCTGCTTTGTTGAGATCGAAGAAGGTGTGGAAGGCTTGGTGCATGTCTCGGAAATGGATTGGACCAACAAAAATGTTAATCCTTCCAAGCTGGTACAGCTAGGCGACGAAGTCGAGGTGATGATTCTGGAAATCGACGAAGAGCGCCGCCGCATCTCCTTGGGCATGAAACAATGCAAGCCTAATCCGTGGGATGAATTTGCCGTAACGCATAACAAAGGCGATAAAATCACCGGTAAAATTAAATCCATCACCGATTTCGGTATCTTTATCGGTCTGGACGGCGGCATAGACGGTTTGGTGCACAGTTCCGACATTAGCTGGGCTGAAGACGGCGAAGCATCCGTCCGCGACTACAAAAAAGGCGACGAACTGGAAACAGTGATTTTGGCAGTAGATGCCGAACGTGAACGGATTTCTTTAGGTATCAAGCAATTAGTACAGGATCCTTTCCAAAATTTTCTGGCGACCAATGAAAAAGGCAGTCTGATTAAAGGTGTTATTAAAGAAGTAGACGCCAAAGGCGCTGTCGTTACCTTAGCAGATCACGTGGAAGGTTATATCAGAGCTTCAGAAATTCAACGTGATCGCGTTGAAGACGCTCGCACCTTACTGAAAGAAGGCGATGAGGTGGAAGCCAAATTCATTGGCGTTGATAAAAAAAGCAAAACGATTTCCTTGTCAATTAAGGCGAAAGAAAATGATGAAGAAGCAAGTTCCATCAAAGAACACGGCCAACAATCGACTGGATCGCCAACTTTTGCCGATATTTTTAAACAAATAGAAAAATAATAAGTTATCATTGAGCGGGGGTTGACAAATCGTGAACTCCCCTCGTTTTCTTTCATTTTTGCAGGACAGAATGTGACGAAATCTGAACTAATTGAAGCTCTAGCCAAGCAACAACCGCACTTGCCGATTAAAGATGTCGAGATGGCTATAAAGTGCATTATCGAGAAAATGAATCATGCTTTATCTTCAGGTGACAGAATAGAAATCAGGGGATTCGGCAGCTTTTCATTGCATATGCGGCCGCCTCGGGTGGGTCGCAACCCAAAAACCGGAGAGTCGGTACAGCTTTCCAAAAAATTCGTCCCGCATTTTAAACCCGGTAAAGAGTTACGCGACAGGGTGGACGAATCCAGCGGCAAATACAAAATCATCGATTAATTAATCATTAATTTCCATCGGCGAAAGGTAGTATCAATAACGGTATTACCTTATCTGTCTAACAACCTACTGCTTAACTATTTCGTGCGCTAATACAGCGTAAAAATCTTCTTAAATGCTCAATTACAGTCAGTAAACTGCGCTTTTTCGTCGATTTTTACCTTGTGTGAGTTTACGCTCATCGCGTTTTACCACCTGCCAAACTTCAAATTAATGATGCCGATTCAATGAGATATTGTGTTGGCGGCGTTAAGAGATCTCAAAACTGTTTTATTTCTTTACTGTAGCGTTAGTCGTTACTGAATATCGTAAATAGCTAGTAATCTGCCTGTCCACACACTCCAAAATTACAGAAGGAGTACATGGAAGCGAGCGAAGCCGAGCGATGTACGACGACCCCTGCGTAGCCGTAGAGGCCGGGCGTTTTGACGGAGTTGGAGCGCAAGCGTAGTGCGTAGTCAAAATGCAAGGCCATACGACACGGCGTCAAGTCATTCGCGCAAGGTCAAAATACGAAGCAAGGCGGAAGCCGATGTTTTGTGTTTTGGGCTGTAGCGGGACGAACGCAGGCCGCCGAAGGCAAACTCGCCACGTCATTTTTCGCTGCTGAAATCGGATTGGACCCCATTTCAGCTTTCGCGAAAAATAGTGGCGCGCTGGTAATAATCTTGTTAAAACTTGCTTGATAAGTCAAAAAGTTATGATATAGTTGTTATTAATGAGAATGATTATTGATACTTATTAATTACAATCGATTATTGTTTTCTTTTATTTACTATTCAATTAGATAGCTATGGGATTAAAAAATCTGGGAATTGGCGATTTAGCAAAAATTATCGGTTTTGAACCAAGCGGTAAGCCATACCGGAAGAAACTGCTGGCTATGGGACTGACTCCCGGTACAGAGTTTAAAATAACCCGGTTTGCGCCATTGGGCGATCCGGTGGAGATTAATTTACGGGGATTTTCCCTTACACTTCGTAAAGATGAGGCAGCTGTTTTACAAGTTGAAAAACTGTGACGCCACACAAAACCACTGTCGGTATTGCAGGCAATCCTAATTGCGGTAAATCGACGCTTTTTAACGCCCTGACCGGTGCTAGCCAACAGGTCGGCAACTGGCCGGGCGTTACCGTTGAAAAAAAAACCGGTGACTACCGGTTTAATCAGCAAATTATTAAGGTTGTTGATCTACCTGGCACTTATTCCCTCGAATCCTCCGACGACCATGTTTCTCCTGACGAGAAAGTAGCCAGGGATTTTATTGCCTCTGGCGAAGCGGGACTCATCATTAATATTGTTGATGCCTCCAACATAGAGCGCAATCTGTATTTGACTTCCCAATTGCTGGAAATGCAGGTGCCGATGATTCTGGCGTTAAACATGATGGATGTTGTCAAACAGCGCGGCATGAAGATCGATCTGGATTATCTGTCCCAGCTATTGGGTTGTCCTGTGGTGCCGATAGCCGCTGTAAACAAGCATGGTTTGTCCACATTGAAGGAAACCATTGCTCAGGCATTGATTAATCCGCCGATGCCGAAAATCCATGAGTATTACCAAATTTCCTTTGAAAACGCCATTAATGAGCTGATTTATGCCTTGCAGGCCGATAAAACGGATTATCGCTGTAACTTGCGTTGGCTGGCGATACGTTTATTGGAAGGCGATAGCTTGGCAAGAGAAATCGCGTCGCCAGCTATCGCCGCATTGACGCCGCGTTTGCAAGCCAAAATTGAAGCGGAAAGCGGCGATGAAATTGACATAATGGCGGCCGATGCCCGCTACAGTTTTGTTAATTTACTCACACAGAATGCAGTCAGTCGCATTAATGACGTAGGACGGCGAACCACGGAAAAAATCGATCGTGTTGTTCTGAACCGTTTTTTAGGAATACCAATATTTTTACTGGTTATGTACGCCATGTTTATGTTTACCATTAATATCGGCAGTGCATTTATCGATTTTTTCGATCAAGTCGTGGGGGTGGTATTGGTCGATGGCTTGAGTGAGTTGCTCTCGCAATGGGGTTTGGTGCCCTGGCTGATTGTGTTGTTGGCTAACGGCATCGGCGGCGGGATACAAGTGGTCGCCACGTTTATTCCGATCGTCGGCTTTTTATTTTTATTTTTATCGGTATTGGAAGACTCGGGTTACATGGCGCGGGCGGCGTTTGTGATGGATCGATTCATGCGTATGATCGGCTTGCCCGGCAAATCGTTCGTACCGATGATCGTCGGTTTCGGCTGCAATGTGCCCGCCATCATGGCAACTCGAACCCTGGAAAGCCAACGCGACCGGATATTAACCAATTTAATGAACCCGTTCATCTCCTGCGGTGCGCGCTTGCCGGTTTATGCCTTGTTTGCCGCCGCTTTTTTTCCGGTCGGCGGGCAGAATATCGTATTCGGATTGTACCTGTTGGGGATTGGCGTAGCCGTTCTTACCGGATTAATCATGCGTCATACCCTATTTAAGGGCGAAGTAATGCCCTTCATCATGGAATTGCCGGGCTATCATTTGCCCACCCTGCGCGGTGTCAGTATCAGAACCTGGAGCCGCCTGCGCTCGTTTTTATTCAATGCCGGTAAAGTCATCGTACCGATGGTATTAATCCTGAATTTCCTGAACGCCTTGGGCACGGATGGCAGTTTAGGCAATGAAAACAGCGATAAGTCGGTATTGACTGCGATCGGCAAAAGTCTGACTCCTGTGTTTCGTCCAATCGGCATTAATGACAGCAATTGGCCGGCAACGGTAGGCATATTTACCGGCGTACTGGCTAAAGAAGCGGTTGTCGGAACATTAAATGCGCTGTACAGCCAATCTGCGCAAAGCGACCCGGAAGAAGACAAGCCGTTCGAACTAAAAGAAGTATTAATCGATGCCAGCCTGACGATACCGGAAAACTTCCAAAAACTAGGCAAGAATATTTTGGATCCGTTAGGTATTAACATTAATAATGTCGATGAAATTGAAGAAGTTACAACAAACACCTACGCAGCTATGCAGTGCAGCTTCGACGGCAAAGCCGGGGCGTTCGCCTATTTGCTCTTTATTCTGCTGTACACGCCGTGCGTGACTGCAACCGCCGCCATCGTACGAGAATCGGGCCGCAACTGGGCTTTATTTACCGTATTTTGGACGACCGGCATCGCATACATGGTTGCAGTTGTCTTTTACCAAAGCGTCACTTTCAACCAACACCCTGAATATTCGTTGGCCTGGATAGGCGGATTAATGGCAGTGTTTGCATCCGTATTGTTCGGTCTATGGTTATACGGCAAAAGCACCCGGCCGCAACATCCGCAGGCGGTATTGTCATGATTTTATCCGAATTGCGCGACTATCTGCGCGATCAAAAACGCGTTGCATTAAAAGATATGCAAGACCGCTTTCATATCGAGGGCGACGCTTTACGGGGTATGTTGGAGAAGTGGATTGCCAAAGGCTATGTTAAAAAACTACCGTCCGGCACATCCTGTTCCTCTGGCTGCTGCCAGTGTGATCCGGCATTAATCGAATTGTACGAGTGGGTTGAAAGATAAACCGAACGCCTGCTTTCTGCAGCCCAAATCGTCATGCGATAGTGTATTTCATAAGGACACTCCCAAATATAGCAAGCCATTAATGATTAATCGGCTTTCATCGGCGTTAACACCGTGTTTTTAAAGCGAATACCATCCCATCCGTCGCGCATAAAACGGCGGATGTTCTGATGGTCGTTGCCTTGCGGGTTGAGCATAACATCCTTTGTGTAATAATCGCCGAACAGCCGTAAGGTTTGTTCCTTGCTCAACCGGTGCAGATGGGCGAAGGCGAAAATTTTGCAGGAGCCTTCATTAACGCCCGGCGGATTCGCCAGCGCATCTTCACCCAGTCCGTTGCTGAATTCAGTAGGCTGATAATGATAATTTTCAGTGATAACTACGATGGTTTCATGAAAGCTGATCGGTTCGCCATGAATGATTTTTTCGATAAATTTAGCAAGTGTCATGGTTTTATTAATGATTGATTAATGAATTCTTAGCCGTGTTTCATAATCCGCGCTTTTTCGCGCTGCCAGTCGCGGTCTTTGGCGGCGGCGCGTTTATCGTGCAGTTGTTTTCCCTTTGCCAGACCGATTTCCAATTTAGCGCGACCTTTCTTCCAATACATAGACAACGGAATGCAGGTATAACCTTTGCGTTCGACCGAGCCGATGAGTTTATTAAGCTCGTGCCGGTTAAGCAGCAGCTTTTTTTTACGGATAGCATCCGGGTTAACATGCGTAGATGCCGACAGCAAGGGTGAGATATGAGCGCGCTCCAGCCAGGCTTCACCGCGTTTCAACGTTACGTAACTTTCTTTCAATTGCACTTTACCTTCGCGAAGGCTCTTAACTTCCCAGCCCTCCAGCACAATGCCGGCTTCAAAGCGTTCCTCAATGTGATATTCGTGCGTGGCCTGCCGGTTAACGGCAATGGTGGCGTTGCCTGCCTGTTTTTTAGATGATTTCTTATCGGCCATAAAGTGGTAAGCGATTAATTCCGGCGTATTAGCTATAATCTTGCCATTTTACTCGATATGCTAATAATAATGGCGTTTCAATAAGGATGCAGTAGTATGGCTGACGATAAGAAATCCCAACAGATTGAATGGTCTTCACGGTTTGCGTTTATCCTGGCGGCGACCGGTTCGGCTGTCGGTTTGGGCAATATCTGGAAATTTCCCTATGTGACCGGCGAAAACGGCGGCGGCGCTTTTGTATTGGTTTATCTCTTATGCGTATTGTTGATCGGCGTGCCATTAATGATGGCGGAAATCATGCTGGGACGGCGCAGTAAGGAAAATCCGATTCACACGATGGAAATTTTAACCGAGGAAGCCGGTGCGGATCTTAACTGGCATTATCTGGGTTGGATGGGCGTTGCTGCCGGTTTTTTGATTCTGTCGTATTACAGCGTCATTGCCGGATGGTCGACGGCGTATGTCGTCAAGGCGTTCTTCGGCAGTTTTTCCGGCGCTAACGCCAGCGAGGTTAAGGCGATTTTCGATAATTTTGTCGCCAGCCCGATGCAATTAATCTTTTGGCACAGCGTATTTATGCTGGCGACCATGGTAATTGTGGCAAGAGGCTTAGAGAAAGGCTTTGAGCAATCGGTCAGGTTATTAATGCCTGGATTGTTTGCTTTGATGTTTTTACTGGTTGGTTACGCCATGACTACCGACGGTTATTTTAAGGGGCTGGATTTCTTATTTAAACCCGATTTTACGAAGTTAACAGCCAATTCCGTGCTGGTGGCGATGGGGCAGGCTTTCTTCAGTCTGAGTCTGGGTATGGGTGCAATTATGGTGTACGGCGCTTATTTGCCGAAAAACGTATCGATTGCCAAGTCCGCCGTGATTATTGCAGGAGCGGATACTGTTGTTGCCTTGCTGGCGGGACTCGCCATATTCCCCATCGTATTCAGTAATGGTTTGCATCCCAATTCCGGACCCGGTTTGGTGTTTGAAACCCTGCCGATTGCCTTCGGCAATATGTTCGGCGGCTGGCTGTTCGGTGTACTGTTTTTTATTGCTCTGGTGTTTGCCGCATTAACATCGTCGATTTCACTGGTAGAACCGGCGGTGGCTTGGTTAATTGAAAACAAAGGTTTAACCAGAACGAAAGCCTGTGTTTATTCAGGTTTGGTGGCTTGGTTGCTGGGTTTTGGCACCGTGTTTTCATTCAATGCCTGGAAAAACGTCAAACTGTTCGAGCGCACTTTCTTTGAGCTGGTCGATTATCTGACCGCCAATTTGATGCTGCCTGTCGGCGGTTTTTGCATTGCCGTCTTTGCCGGCTGGATCATGCATCAAGAGCACAGTAAAGAAGAATTGGATTTGCCGGGCGAACATCTCAGCTACGCCGTGTGGAAATTTTTAGTAAAATTTATAGCGCCGGCAGCGGTATTCCTGGTGTTTTTGAACGTCGTGGGCGTACTCTAATCTATGACGTTGGTGCAAAAAAGTGCGTTGGTGAAGTATTCGTCTAGCCAAATGTTCGATTTGGTTAATGATATCGAAGCTTATCCGCAATTTTTACCGTGGTGCAGCGGCAGCCGGATACTTAAACGTGAAGATAATATCGTCGAAGCCGAATTAATGATCGCCAAAGGCGGATTTAATAAAACTTTCGGTACCCGCAACGCCATTACAGCCGGGGAAAGAATTACTGTGTCTTTGTTGCACGGTCCGTTTTCGCATCTAGAAGGCGTCTGGGATTTTCTGCCGCTCAGAGAGGACGCCAGCAAAATTTCTCTTGATTTGGAATTCGAAATGCCGGGTGCGTTGGCTAATCTGGCTTTTGGCGCGGTGTTCAACCAGATCTGCAATACGATGGTAACGTCTTTTACCAGCCGCGCCAAAGACGTATATGGTTAATGAATACGATGGAGACGCCTCGGTCGTTACGGTTGAAGTCGCTTACGCCAAACCGGACGAGCAGGTAATTGTAGCGGTTAATTTGCCCAAAGATGCTACCGTCGGGCAAGCCATCCATGCATCCGGGTTTTTAACCCGCTTTCCCGACATTGATCAGACAACGCTGACTGTCGGTGTTTTCGGTGCAGTTGTCAAGTTGGATCAACCGCTTACAGACGGCGACCGGATAGAAATTTACCGACCCTTACGCCGCGATCCCAAAGACGCCCGCAGAATCAGGGCGTCGAAACAATAATCTACTTCATTAATGAAATGCTTATAACTGCTTCTTAAACTGCGATCCGCTGTCTGCCGGTTTGGATGCGACATCGTCGATAATATCGAAACCGAATAAGCTTTTAATCTTTTGCCACATGGTTAATTCGATGTCGCGTTTGGGCACATCCACCGTGCTTTCATCGGAAGGTTTGGTCACCTCTTCCGAGCTGGGCTTAAAATCGCCTTGAATGCCGCTGACCAAATCGTTCTCGTCGAACAATATGGAGATCTTTTTTTGTTGGCGGTCTTCACCGCTGGGTTGATTGGAATACAAATAATCCCAGTGCTTTTGATGAAAAGCATCCGTCATCATGGGTGAACCTAAAATATACAAAACCTGACGTTCGGTCATATTGGGGCGGATTTGGTCGATCATGTTTTGATCGATGATATTCCCTTGCTGAATGGGAATTTTATAGACGCCAGGCAGATTATTTAATACCGAAGTACACGAAAATAGAGGCAGTACGCCTATAAGAAAAATACAAATTGGGGCACTTCTCATGATTGAGCTAGTCTGAAACAAAATAAGAATCATACAGGATGTCGGCTGATTATCCTATAATAGCCATTGAATAGACAGTCGCTTACCCCTCCATTAGCATAGCAATGATACGGTTGCGTTACCGGTTTCGCGTAAATTACCGCTTATTAATGAGTAAGAAACCGTTTTTTATAGGTTAGCCGCCCGACATGACAGTTTACGCAATAGGCTGTCAGGCATCCGGCAAAACAGGCTACAATGTGCGAATTAACTAAACCAGATATTCAAATACAATTAATGATGGCAATTCACTGGCGCTGTACTGGAGATGATAATGGAAACCCATGATCTACGGAATGCTGGCCTAAAAGTCACGTTACCCCGCGTTAAAATTCTGCAAATCCTGGAGAATCAAACCACCGACCGGCATTTGACGGCAGAGCAGGTCTACAAAATCTTATTGAGCGAAGATGAAGAAATCGGCTTGGCGACCGTCTACCGGGTATTAACTCAATTCGAAGCGGCCGGTTTGGTCACGCGCCATCATTTTGAAGGCGGCAATTCCGTCTTCGAATTGTCCGATGGCGATCATCACGATCATATCATGTGTATTAAATGCGGTAAAGTGGATGAATTTACCGATAATATTATCGAATCGCAGCAAAAAAAGATTGCCGACCGTTTAGGCTATGATTTAACGGCGCACGGCTTATACCTGTACGGTTATTGTCCGCAGTGTAAAAAAACTAATACTCTTTCGCTAACCCCTTAATTAATGTTTAAACCCCTTATTTTTTATATCGGTTTGCGCTATACGCGCGCCAAACGCCGCACCCAATTTATATCATTCATCACCTTGACATCCATCATGGGTATTGCGCTCGGTGTAACCGCATTAATCACTGTGCTGTCGGTCATGAACGGTTTTGAGGCGGAATTACGGCAACGTATTTTAGGCATGACCGCTCACGCCACGCTGACCGGTCTCTACGGTCAACTGGAAAACTGGCCGGAAGCGGAAAGCCGCATCAAAAACCAGCCGCATGTGCAAAGTTCTGCGCCGTTCATTAATGGACAGGTGATGATTAATGCCGATCGGCGCGTCAGCGGCACCATGCTGAACGGCGTTATGCCGGATTATGAAGCAAATGTTTCGGAAGTCGCCAATCACATGCAGGAAGGCAAATTGACGGACTTAATCCCCGGCGAATACAACATCGTCTTGGGCGCAGAGCTGGCTAAATACCTCAGTACTTTTGTGGGCGACAAGATCACCATTATCAGCCCGCAGGTCAATTCAACACCGGCAGGCGTAGTGCCAAGAATGCGGCGCTTTAACGTGGTCGGCATTTTTAAAGTCGGCATGTACGAATACGACCGCAACATGGCGTTGATTCATATTGACGACGCCGCCAAGTTGTTCCGGCTGGAGTCGGCGGTTTCCGGTCTGCGCATCAAACTGGACGATGTCTTTAATGCACCGAGAATCACGCAAACTTTGAGTTCTGAGTTGAGCGGACAATATATCGTCAGCGATTGGACGATGGCGCACGAAAATTTCTTCAAGGCCATTAAAACCGAAAAAACAGTCATGTTTATCATTCTGTTACTGATAGTCGCGGTCGCTGCTTTTAATATCGTTTCGACCCTGGTGATGGTCGTTACCGATAAGCGCGGCGATATCGCCATCCTCAAAACCCAGGGGCTGACTTCGCGGTCGGTCATGGGAATATTCATGGTGCTTGGGACTATCATTGGGGTAACCGGCACCATCATCGGCACCATCGGCGGCGTATTGCTGGCGCTGAATGCCGGACAAATTGTAAGCGGCATTGAAAAAGCCTTCAAACTCAACTTCTTACCGGCTGATGTTTACTACATCAGCGATTTGCCGTCTAAATTAATCTGGTCTGATGTTTATACCATTGCAGCGATGGCGTTTTTATTGTCGTTAATAGCCACCATTTATCCTGCCTGGCAGGCGTCCAAAGTCAATCCTGCGGAAGTCTTGCGCTATGAATAAAGCCTGTGTGTTAGCCTGTGAAAATCTAACCATGCGCTATGACCAGGGCGGTCTGGACGTTACGGTATTAAAAGGCGTAAATTTGCAGATTTATTCCGGTGAGTGCGTTGCCATCATGGGAGCGTCGGGTTCCGGAAAAAGCACTTTACTGCATCTTTTAGGCGGACTGGAAAAGCCCACAGGCGGGAAAGTTACGCTGAACGGTGTTAATATTAATGACGTTAATTCAATGGCTTTAGCGCAATTACGCAACCGGTCTTTGGGGTTTATTTACCAGTTCCATCACTTGCTGGGCGAGTTTACCGTGCTGGAAAATGTTGCCATGCCCTTATTAATCGGCGGGCAATCGGTAGCTGATGCGCGCCGGAATGCGGTGCGATTGCTGCAACGGGTCGGCTTGGGACATCGTATCGAACATAAACCCGGTGAACTTTCCGGAGGCGAGCGCCAACGCGCAGCGGTTGCCAGGGCATTAATTAATAACCCGAATGTGGTGTTGGCTGATGAGCCTACCGGCAATCTGGATAGCAAAACCGCGGAACAGGTTTTCCAGTTGATGCTGGAATTAAATAATGAACTGAATGTCAGCTTCCTCATCGTCACGCACGATCACGATTTAGCATCTAAAATGGGCAAAGTGCTGCACATGGAAGATGGCGTTATCGTTTAACAGGAAGCTTACGGGGCATTAATAAACTGATTACATGCATTAATAAGGAGTGCAAGTGACTGAAATTAATGAAGTGCCAAGCCCTTTCTGCGGTGTCGGCACGGACGATTTAACGGTACAGGTGGAAGGCTCTACTATCCGCTTAACGCATAACGGCTGTGCGGTAAATGCAATGGGCTTCGAGCAAACTCTTGGCGATAAAGAAGCCAAGATAGACGGTAAAACCGTCAGCTTAAGTGGAGCGGCGGCGAGAGCGGCTGAGTTCTTGTATTCCGCAAAACAACCCATCATCGGAGGCTGCGCCACGGATGTTAATGGCATGAGAGCGTTGTTGTCGCTGGCTGACCGCATCGGCGCGGTGGTGGATAACATGGGCTTCAATGCCGCCCGCAATAACTTCCTTACCCTGCAAGATTCCGGCTGGATGAACACGACTTTGGCGGAAGTTAAAAACCGTTGCGATGTCTTGCTGGTTGTAGGTACAGACCTTGAAACTGTCGTGCCGCGCTTTTTTCAGCGTTATCTGTGGGACAACGCCATGCACTTGGCGGATGTCCAACAACGGCAGGTGGTTTATCTGGGCAAAGCGCCGTCCGGCGCAGCTTCGACTTCACCCAGCGGACAGAAAGCGCAAGTGCTGGCCTGTGACGATGCCGCTTTGCCGGAAGTGGTGGCGGTGTTACGGGCGTTGGTGAAAGGCCAGCCGATTCGCGCTGAACAGGCGGGCGGGATTAATGTTGCTGATTTGCAGGCCTTGGCGGATAAGCTCCTGGCCGCCAAATACGGGGTGATAACTTGGGGCGCAGGGGCATTAGGGATTAATAATCATGCCGAACTCATCGTGCAGACGGTTTCGGAGATGATTAAAGACATCAATAATAAGGGTACGCGCTGCTCCGGCTTGCCGCTGGCAGGCAAGGAAGGCGACCTGACCGCGAACCAGGTTTGCGGATGGACGACGGGTTATCCGGCACGGGTTAGTTTCTATAAAAGTTATCCCATCTACGACCCGTACCTTTACGACAGCAAAACGATGATAAGCAACGGCGAGGCAGACGTGCTGCTGTGGGTGCAGGCGTTTAATGTCAATGCCAAGCCGCCCTTGTGTGATATTCCGACTATTGTGGTTGGCCGTTGCGGCATGGCTTTCGACAAAGAACCGGACGTTTTCATCCCCGTCGGCACACCCGGAATTGACCATGTTGGCCATGCTTACCGCACCGATAATGTGGTCGCCATACGCTTAAAAAAATTACGCGATGCCGGATTGCCCAGCACAACGGAAGTCTTATCTGCCATCGAACTAGCCTTATCAGGAGCAAGCCATGCTAATTAAACTGACGGGCGGCAAGGTTTACGACCCGGCCAGCGGCGTGGCGGGCGTGGTGCAAGACGTTTATATTCAAGACGGCAAAATCATCGGCAAGCCGGAGCAACCTGCCGATAAGGAATACGACTGCCGGGGTAAAGTTCTCATGTCCGGCGCAATTGACATGCACACCCACATCGGCGGCGGCAAGGGCAATATTGCCCGGACGATGCTACCGGAAGACCATCGGATTGATCCGGTACCACGCACAGATATAACCCGCTCCGGCAACGGCCATGCCATGCCGTCCACTTATGTCACGGGTTATCGCTACGCGGAAATGGGCTACACGGCTGCTTTCGAACCGGCCGTGCTGCCCATTAATGCCCGCCAAGCGCACATGGAAATGGGCGATACGCCTATTCTGGATAAGGGCGGTTACGTCATGCTCGGCAGCGACGATTACCTGCTGCGCATACTGACCGCGAAAAAAGACCAGAAAGCCATTAACGATTACGTGGCCTTCACCATTAATGCCGCTAAGGCCATTGGTGTGAAAGTCGTTAATCCCGGCGGCATCAATGCGTTTAAGTTCAACCAACGCAAGCTGGATTTAGACGAACAGAACGCCCATTACGGTGTAACGCCTCGGCAGATTTTGCAGGTGCTGGCAACGGCGGTGAAAGAACTCGGTATCAGCCATCCCTTGCACGTACACGGCTGCAACTTGGGAGTACCCGGCAATGTGCAGACCACGCTCGACACCATTCAAGGCATCGGCGGCTTGCCGATGCACTTGACGCACATCCAGTTCCACAGCTACGGTACGGAAGGCGATTTCAAGTTTTCCTCCGGCGCTGCGCAAATTGCCGAGGCGGTTAACAAGAATAAAAATATTACCATCGATGTCGGACAAATCCTGTTCGGACAGACCGTGACCGCATCGGGCGACAACATGCGCCAGCACGCCAACCATAAATTTGCCAATCCCAACAAATGGGTGTGCATGGACATCGAATGCGATGCTGGTTGCGGTGTGGTACCGTTTAAGTACCAAGACCAAAATTTCGTCAACGCCCTGCAATGGGCAATCGGCTTGGAAACTTTCCTGCTGGTGGACGACCCCTGGCGCATCTTCCTGACCACCGATCATCCTAATGGCGCACCATTCACCAGTTATCCGCATCTGATCCGCTTATTGATGGACAGGACTTTCCGTAATGATGTGTTATCGAGAATACACCCCGAAGCACAAAAGATGACTACATTGGCTTCCATCACCCGCGAATACACGCTGGACGAAATCGCCATCATGACCAGGGCAGGCGCGGCCAAGTTAATTGGCCTGCAAAACCGTGGCGGCCTTGCCCCCGGTTACTTTGCCGACATTACCGTCTACACCGACAACGCCAACCGCGAAGCCATGTTTGAGAAACCCGATTACGTTTTCAAAGACGGTGAATTGGTCGTGGTGGACGGCAAAGTCATCCACACCAAGTGGGGAACCACCCACATCGCCAAACCCAATTACGATGCGTCAGTGGAAAAAGATTTAAAGGATTATTTTGACAAATATCTGACGATGAAATTGGGCAATTTCAAGATCAGCGATGACGAAATTACCGAAGATGGCAGGGGGAGTTTAACCGCGCATCCAACCGTTGGAGGTTCGGCATGATTATTAATGGCGTCACCATTGATGAGACCTTCGCCGAAGCCTTCCCGATGAAGGCGACGCGGATTATCATCACCGCGCAGAATGAAAAATGGGCGCTGATCGCGGCGCAGGCTATGACGGGTTTTGCGACTTCGGTGATTGCCTGTGGTTGCGAGGCAGGTATTGACCGCACCTTGTCACATGAAGAAACGCCGGACGGTCGACCCGGCGTGGCGGTGATGATTTTTGCGATGGGCGGTAAGGGCTTGGCGAAACAGCTTGAGACCAGGGCAGGGCAGTGTGTGCTGACTTCGCCGACATCGGCCTTATTCGCCGGTATCGACAGCCCGACCAAAATCCCGTTGGGGAAAAATTTGCGTTATTTTGGTGACGGTTTTCAAATCGGCAAGGTGATCGGCGGCAAGCGTTATTGGCGCATTCCGGTGATGGACGGCGAATTCCTGGCGGAAGCGACCACCGGCCAGGTTGATGCGGTCGGCGGCGGCAATTTCCTGGTATTGGCGCAATCGCAACCGCAAGCCTTGGCGGCTTGTGAGGCGGCGATTGAAGCTATGAATAAAGTGCCGAATGTCATCATGCCGTTTCCGGGCGGTGTGGTGCGCTCGGGTTCCAAGGTCGGCTCAAAATATGCTGCCTTGAATGCCTCAACCAATGATGCGTTTTGCCCGACGTTGAAAGGGGCAACCAAAACCCAGTTATCGGACGACATCGAATCAGTAATGGAAATCGTTATTGATGGATTAACTAAAGAAGATATCGACAAGGCTATGCGCGCGGGAATTCAGGCGGTTTGCGACATCGGCGCGGCAGGCGGTATTAAGCGCATCAGTGCGGGCAATTACGGTGGCAAACTGGGATCTTATCATTTTCATTTGCAGGAAATAATGGCTTAAAAAGATAGGAAAAGTTAATAAACAAATAATGTGTTCATGGTTCGACAGGCTCACCATGAAAGGTTTAAAAAATTACCGTTTGCACTGAGCTTGTCGAAGTGCGTACAAGATGCTTTAAAGATAAGCTATGAATCCAATTACATTTAATCTAAAAACCCAACCCAAACAACGCATTGATATGTCGCCGTTAATACCCGCCAATCTGGCAGGTAAAAAGCTGGATGAAATCAGTAAGATTCCTTTGCAGTGCGGTAAGCCATTAATTCCAGCGGGTGAATTGTTCGACATCAGCGGTGAGGATGCCCAAAACATCGTCATTACTAGAAGTTTCGACAAGTTGGATTACATCGGCAAGGAACTGGACGGCGGTACGATCACCGTTAACGGCGATACCGGGGCTTATCTGGGGATGGGCATGAAGTCCGGTGCGATTACCGTTAATGGCAATGTCGGCATTTTTGCCGGGTGCGAGATGAAGAAAGGCGTACTGGAAATCAACGGCGATACCGGCGATTTCTTGGGAGGTGCTTTACCCGGTAATAAAATGGGTATGAAAGGCGGTATGATAGTAGTGAAAGGCAATGTTGGGGCAAGGGTGGGCGACCACATGCGCCGTGGCTTGATACTAATTGAAGGTAATGCGGGCGATTATTGTGGTTCACGCATGACCGCTGGCACGATTGCCGTATTAGGAAAAACGGGACGTTATCTGGGCTTTGCCATGCGCCGGGGCGCGTTATTGCTGTGGAACCAGCCGCAACTAATGGCTAGTTTTAACGACTGCGGCGCACATACGTTGGGGTTTTTACCGTTGTTGTTTAATTCGTTCAAAACCATACCATCCAAATTTGCCGATCCTTCACTGGCTTTTAACCGCGTCCAGCGTTATGCCGGGGATATGTCGGAGATAGGCCGGGGCGAAGTGTTGGTTAAAATTTAACCGTTTCTGCTTTACTATAGTTTTATTAACAAGCCTAAACGAACGTTTGTCATGATTCTATGCTGTGCTTAAGATATGATTAATGCGTTGATTTTACAGTATTAGTTGTAGTAAAACTGATCGTAACAGATTTTTACTTTAGTTTAATGAATTGTCAGGCGCAGGCTATCACCTAGTGAAGCGGGTAACGTGTTGCTAAATCGATAATAATGGCTAAATCAAACTTTATGAGCCGCACCTATTAAACATCGTGCCTGATCTCCCGCTTATCGCTAATTTACCTTATTACCCCGACAGTGCGGCTTTGTTTTCGATTGTTGCACAGCAGCCGTGGGCGGTATTTTTGGATAGCGGCTTTCCCTTTAGTGATCAAGGTAGGTATGACATTCTCGCGTGCGATCCCAGCGTTACCTTGGTAACGAAGGGAAATTCGACGCAAATCACGCGCAACGATTCTATTAATCATTCTACAGAAGATCCTTTTGACTTATTAAAACAGGAACTGTCGCAGTTTTCTTCACTAAACCAAAGCGATTTACCGTTTAACGGCGGCGCTATCGGTTATTTTTCCTATGATTTATCCCGGCGTTTGGAAAAATTGCCGTGTATTGCTTTCGATGCGGAAGCTATTCCGGAAATGGTTGTCGGAATTTACAATTGGGCTATTGTTGTCGATCATCATAAATTACAGAGTTTTTTAATCGGTCGAGGCTGCGATGAACGTCGTTGGCAAGGATTAATCGAATTATTCAGCCAGCTTCCGGCTCTTGATAAATCACAAACTTTTTCTGTCGTCGGCGATGTCGTATCCAATATGGATAAGACAGGTTATACACAGGCTTATCAGAAGATAAAACATTACCTGAAAGAAGGCGACTGCTATCAGGTTAATCTTAGCCAGCGTTTCGTTGCCGAATGCAGCGGCAATCCCTGGGCTGCTTATCTATTGTTGCGGGAGATGAATGCTGCGCCGTTCAGCGCCTATCTTAATTTTCCTGAAGTGCAGGTTTTAAGCTCGTCGCCGGAACGCTTTTTAAAATTGGTAAACGGTCAGGTTGAAACCAAACCGATTAAAGGCACACGTCCACGGAAAGCGTATCCGGCATCGGATTGGCACCAGATTGACCAATTGCGTTACAGCCCGAAAGACCGCGCGGAAAATTTGATGATCGTCGATTTGCTGCGTAACGATTTAAGCAAAGCCTGTAAAATCGGTTCTGTTAAAGTACCGTCATTATTCGCCGTGGAAAGCTACGCAACGGTGCATCATTTAGTCAGCACCATTACTGGAGTTTTGGATAAAGGTAAACATGCGCTGGATCTGTTGCGCAGTTGCTTTCCCGGCGGATCGATAACGGGCGCGCCTAAAATCAGGGCCATGGAAATTATTGAAGAACTCGAACCCAACCGGCGCGGCGTGTATTGCGGTTCCATTGGTTACATCGGCTTTGACGGTAACATGGACAGCAATATAGCTATTCGTACCTTAGTACATTCCGGTAATACTATTCGTTTTTGGGCTGGCGGCGGTATTGTTAATGACTCGGATCCGGAACAGGAATATCAGGAATGCTTTGATAAGGCGGCAGCTTTACTTAAGTTATTGAATAAATTAAGCGTTGATGGTCGTCATTAAACTGGGCGGCAGTTTGATGACCGGCGGTGCATTGGCGGCATGTCTCGACAAGATAGCTCAGGATTATCAAGGCAGGGCGGTTGTCATCGTTCCGGGCGGCGGGATCTTTGCCGATCAAGTCAGACATACCCAGCAGCAATGGCGCTTTAATGATGATGCGGCGCACCGGATGGCGCTGCTTGCCATGCAGCAAATGGCGTTATTAATGAATGCCTTAATGCCTCAATTTTCATTAATGAATAAGACAACAAGCTTAATTAATAATCGTGATTTGACGCAACCAGCCATTTGGTCGCCCGATATTAATGAACTAGATCAAGCCGGTATTCCTGCCACGTGGGACATTACATCAGACAGTTTAGCGGCCTGGTTGGCAGGGCAATTGTGTGCCGATGAGCTTATCGTAGTTAAATCTGTTACCATTAACCATTCATGGTCAGTACCGAAACTTGTGCGGCAACAGGTTGTCGATGCAGGGTTCAATCAGTTTATTCAGCAAACCGCATGCAAATTAACAGTCGTCGATGCAAAAAAATTCTTATCCTAGTACCGTAAAAATGCCGAAAAGACGGGTTAGAAAGGCGGTATTCGGATTTTTCCGCGGGATATTTTCCAAGCTGTTCAGAAATGTTTACTACACGGCAAAGGAAACCGTTGGCGAGCATAAACGCGACATCGTTGTGTGCAAGGTGGAACAAGCCTGTACCAGTTTGCAAGAGACCCGTAATGAATTTGAAGATGCGCTGGGCAAGTTCAGATCATTAATTAATGTTAATGAAGCCACATTAGATCATAAATACAACCTGCTTAACCGGCAGTATCAGTTTTGCCAGAGCAAATCGGATGCGGTCAGCGAGCGGATCAGGGCGATTGAGGAGGTGTCTCACGCCCTGTTTGCGGAATGGGAAAACGAACTGGACGAATACTCCGACCGCAATCTCCGCAACAACAGCAAACAACAACTGAAGACGGCCAAGCAAAATTACGCCCGGTTAATGAAAACGATGCGTCTGGCGGAAGCCAGAATTCAGCCGGTTTTACTGGCGTTTAAGGATCAGGTGTTGTATCTCAAGCATAACCTGAACGCCAGGGCGATCTCGGCCTTACAGCATGAGTTTATTGAAATCGGTTTCGATATCAGCCAGCTGATTCAGGCGATGGAACTGACTATTCTAGAAGCCAGCCAGTTCGTATCGCTGTTGTCTAATAACCAGCCGAAGAGTTTACCGTTGCGGCGCCCGTAAGTTATAAAGAATGGTCGTATTGGGCGAGTCGAAGTCTTTGTTCGCTTTCGGGTGCTGTTTTTCCTGATCGATACGCTCTTTGTCGTATTTGGCGATCATTTCTTCCCAGGTGTTGTATTTTTCATAACCTTTAAAGCCAGTCGATTTCCGTTGCTGGTAAACTTCCTTGCCCATGTCGATGATTTCCCACGGCGATTTGCCGTCTACAGAGTCAAGAAATTCATCCTGAGATTTGCTGGCGTCTTTTAATGTCCAGAAAGAGACTTCAAATTCAATCTTGTTGTCCGGCGGCAAGCGGTCTCTGATCATTCTTACGCTACGGTAGGCGGTACGCATGGTATGACCGTTAACGGTATTGCTTTTACCGCAGGCTGTGAGCGCGACACAGATTAATAGGATCAAAAACAGGGTCGATTTTTTCATGATGAAGCCTCTCGTGTGTTAATCTCTCACCACGTCAAGGGAAGTCATGGCGATTTTTTACCGTATTATAGGCGCATTGCGTTGTTCGATTCCCAACAATTTCAAAACCGGCGGATCATTAATGCTGGGCCGGTGTTGATTTGCGGCTAACGTAAACCGCTTAAAACGACTAAAATGTAAGGTAATTATAAACTTAAGCAAACACCGTATGCTGGAATTTATCCAATTATTAAAGCAGCGTTACCAGTCAGTATTAAGCCAACTCAGTGATGAGTCAAATAAATCGCTTTTTCAACAACGCATAGATGATTTAATTCTGGCGGAAGCCTTTCTACGCAAGGGACAAATGCTTGTCAATACGCCGGATTATCCTTTGCAAATCGCTGTTGTCGGCCCGACCCAGGCAGGGAAAAGCTCGCTGGTTAATGCCTTGCTAAGCAGCACCGTCGCTAGTGTTAGTCCGTTAGCCGGGTATACCATGCATCCGCAAGGATTTTGCGATGGCGTAACCCTGGCGGATTGCGGCGGGTTACAGTGGTATTTCGGCCGGTTTCAGCAAATGTCGCAAAGCCAGCTGCCTAAAGACCGCCACGATTGTTATTCCTTAGCCCTTAACACCACCAATTCGGCATTTTTACCGGATGGCGTGTTGTGGGATACGCCGGATTTCGATTCGATTGATTCTATGAATTACCGTGAAGGCGTTATCAGGACTGTTGCCTTGGCCGACATCGTGATTCTGGTCGTTAGTAAGGAAAAATATGCCGATCAATCGGTTTGGGACGTGATGGCGGATATTGACGTTATGCAGCAACCGACCATTATCTGCTTGAATAAACTGAGCGAAGGCTCAGAGTCGTTATTAATTAATTCATTAAAGGACAAGTGGCAAAATACCAGGAAGGACGGTTTTCCGGAGGTTGTGCCCTTATACTACCAAAAACAAACCGGCAAACCGGAGTGGCCGAATCATCAACAATTACAACGATTGGCAAAACTGGTCAACCGTAAATTACAGTCAAGGCTGGAACAGGATTTACTGCAAAAGCATTGGCAATACTGGCTGGAGCCGGTGCGCGCCGAACATGCAGCGTTGAAAGACTGGCATGGTTTAATCGATCAGGTTATCCAGCAAGGGTTGGACAGCTATCAGCGCGATTATTTAAATCATCCGCATCATTACGAAACCTTTCAACATGCCGTGGCGGAATTGCTGAATATTCTAGAAATTCCCGGCTTGGCCGGTCTTCTGGCAAGTACCCGCCGCATTCTTACTTGGCCGATCAAGAAAATGATGAGCATCGGTAAGAAACGCCTGCACATTGCCGATAGCAGCCAGGAAATCACTGTACTCAATCAAATTGCCGAGCATGTATTAATCCAGATGGCGGATAGGTTGTTGAATCAAGCCGAGCAAAACCGGCAAAGCCAGTGGTGGAAAGACTTTAGCGTTTTATTGCGCACCCAACGGTCGGCGATATTAAACGACTTTGCAAACGCCACGCAGAGCTATCACCTGGGATTTCAGGAAGAAGTCGAAAACACCGCCAACCGTTTATACAGCAAACTCCAGGAGCAGCCGACGTTGCTTAACAGCTTGCGCGCTACCCGCGCCACGGCCGACGCCGCCGTGATTGCATTGGCGTTGCATACGGGCGGAATCGGCATGCATGATCTGGTGATTGCTCCCGCCATGCTGACGGTGACTTCCTTGCTCACAGAAAGCGCGCTAGGCAGTTACATGAAACGGGTTGAGAAGGATCTGAAACAACGTCAGCTCAACACGGTTAAAGAATTGTTGTTTACCGGTTGTATTAAACAAAAATTACAGGAACTATCCGGGCAATTATCATCCACCACTTACTTTAATATTTCGCCTGAACAAGTGGAACAGGCGGAAGCGCAATTAAAAGAAAAACGTCATGGCTTACGATTATTCTGAACTGGTTGAACTTACCAAACGCTGGGCGGAACAAGCCGTTACCGGCGGCTGGATTAATTCGGCAACGGCGGAAAATTTATGCGATTTCGACATCAGAACACCGGAGACCTTATTTAATCATGACGGCTCCAGACCGTTGATTGTGGCGTTTATGGGCGGCACCGGCGTCGGGAAAAGTTCGTTGCTGAACCGTCTTGCCGGCAAAGCCGTCGCCAAGGCCGGAATAGAACGGCCGACTTCACGGGAAGTCACCTTATTCCATCATAACAGCATTGCCATTAATAATCTGCCGGAAAAACTGCCCATCGAGAAGATAAAAATCGCCCAGCACGATGATGAAAGCAAGAAAAATATCGTCTGGATCGACATGCCGGATTTCGACAGCACCGAACAAAGCAACAAAGTGCTGGTATTTGAGTGGTTGCCGCATATCGATGTATTAATCTATGTAGTCAGTCCGGAACGATACCGCGATGAAAAAGCCTGGCGGTTATTGTTGTCGGAAGGCAACCGTCATGCCTGGTTGTTTGTGTTAAATCAATGGGATAGAGGTCAACAAGCGCAATTTGAAGATTTCAAGCAGCAACTCGGTAAAGCCGGATTTGTCGAGCCGATGATTTTCAAAACCGTCTGCGGCGAGACGGCGTATCCCGATGAATTTGCCGCATTGCAATCCACCATTCTTTCCCTATCGAATCAGCATGTCGTCGCTGAACTGGAGCAACGCGGTACGCAAGTCCGTAAAAACGAGCTGAAACAAAAATTACAGGCTGTTTATCAATTACTGGGAGCTAAATCTGCCGCCAGCCAAACCGAAGAACGTTGGGAAAGTCAATGGCAAACCACGGCAAAGCAGTTGATGCAGGGATTCGTTTGGCCCATCCAGAAACTGTCGGCGTATTATGCCGAACATGCAGCAGATTTAATCGCCAACCCTGTTACCGGCACAATCCAATCAGAGCAGAAAGAAAATACCCTGTTGTGGGACGACTGGGCGCAAACCCGTTTTAACGATGCCTTGGATGAGTTTATTGTCAAAGTGGATGAGCTCGGCTTGCCGGTTACACCATTGAAGAATCAACTGGCTCCGATACGGAATAAAACGCCTAAAATTGTGCAATCGCAAACCGAATTATATGTGCGGGATGCCTTAGCCCATCCGGGCGGAAAACTACACCGGGCGTTTTTGAAGTTTATCCGTTTCTGTGAAATCGTCTTGCCGTTGCTGGCGATTGGCTGGGTCGGCTATAATGTTTTTATCGGTTACTATCAAAGTAATGCCACACATGAACATTATCTGGGAGTCGATTTTGCCATCCACAGTTGTTTATTAATTCTGGTTAGCTGGTTAATTCCTTGGTTTATCTTAAAGAAACTGAAGCCGTCGTTAGAAAAAAGCGCTATGGCCGGGTTAACCAGAGGGATTGAAACCGCCATTGACATGATCGATGGCGAAGTGTTGCAAGTTGTTGAATTAATAACCGAACAACACGGCGCACAATTACAGCAGATTGCCCGGATCAGTGAAGAATGCGGCCGGGGAGACGCACTCAAAACGGAAGAAATAGACAGCAATAATCCGCTGTCGAGAATGTTGATTAATTAATAAGCGTAGGGCAGGTCGCAATAGACGAAGCCGTATTGCGCCGCATGAAACGCCAACATTCGGCGCACTAACTGAAAGACATGCGCGAACGTCATTAACAAATTAATCCGCTGTCTCATGAATACCGAAGCTACGATACGGTTACAATCTTCGTCTGTAGCATTTTTTCAAACCGGGTCATCGGCAGCGGCCTGCTGAATAAATAACCTTGGTAAGTATGGCACCCGTGTTTTTCCAGGAACAGCCGTTGTTCTTCCGTTTCAACGCCCTCGGCAATCACATTAATCTTCAGGTTTTCCGCCATGCCGATAATAGGACTAGCGGGAGCATTTGAACAGAAACATACGGTTTCACTTTTAGCTTGCATCCCAAAACCGTAAATTCCTGCTCTAGTTTCCACTTGGTTTTGATATTCCACAGACATGCGAATGAAGCGGTCTAATTTTTAAGCCTTTTGGCATCATCAATATACTTATATAGGGTAGGCTTGGAGATGCCCATCATCTGGCAAATCTGGGCTATCGTGTGTTTTTTCTCATCATATAACTTGACCGATAAGGCTTGCTTGTCTTGATTAAGCGATTTTGGCCGCCCGCCCTTTCTTCCCCTAGCGCGTACGGCTTGCAACCCTGCTTGGGTACGTTCCTTGATCAGGTTCCGCTCAAATTCAGCGAGAGCGCCAAAAATATGGAACACCAGCTTGCCAGAACTGGAGGTTGCATCTATTGCTTCTTGCAAACTTCTCAAGCCGATCCCCTTGGACTCCAACAGTGCCACCATTTCAATCAGGTCTTTCAATGAGCGGCTTAACCGGTCAAGCCGCCACACGACGAGAATGTCTCCTGGTCTGGCGTAGTTTACGGCTTCCCGCAAACCCGGACGCTCCGATTTGGCACCGCTTAATTGATCCTCGAAGATTTTCCCGCATCCGACCTAATTGAGTGCATCACGCTGCAAGTTCATATTTTGATCATCGGTAGACACTCGGGCGTAACCAATCAGCATAAGACAATCCTGCCGGTAAATAAACCCGTATAATTGTAAACTAAATTAACGAAGATTTCCTTACCGAGTATTTTTACCTAATTTTTACGTAAATATGTCTTTTGGATTCGCTTTTATAAGAAGTAAATAAAACCCACGTTTTTATGCCGATGGATTCATATCTCGCCAAGGGAGGTTGCTATCCAACCTCAGACAATAGTATACGCTCACATCAATGATAAGCACCGAGCCTAACAACTACTCACACTCTATGGCAATATACACATTCCGAAACAATGTAAGGTTATGAAAGTACATGCAGTTAGTGCAAATTTTCAAGCTGAGTTACAGGCGAAAATTGACCAAAAAACGAAGCTGCTCGGCGCATTAGGCCAAATAGAGGCGCTGGCCTTAAAAATCGGCCTGATCCAAAACAATTTAACGCCCCACTTATTCAGGCCAACCATACTCATTTTTGCGGGCGACCACGGTATCGCTGAATCTGGGGTGAGTGCATATCCGCAGACTGTAACCGCGCAAATGGTCGCCAACTTTCTGGCAGGCGGTGCCGCCATCAGTGTGTTTGCCCGCCAGCATCAATTGGCATTGTTCGTGGTTGACGCCGGTGTTAATGCAGACTTGTCGCCACATCCGAATTTACTGGCCAAAAAAATTGCTAAAGGCACAGCCAATTTTTTGTATCATCCGGCGATGTCATTAGACGATTGCACAGCATCACTTAAAACGGGTGCCGAACTGGTAGCCCAACAACATCGGGCAGGTTGTAACTGTATCGGCTTCGGCGAAACGGGCATAGGCAATACCTCCTCAGCCGCGTTATTGGTGCATTGTTTGGCCGATATTCCCTTGGATGCTTGTGTAGAACGAGGAACAGGATTAAATGACGAACAGCTCCGCCATAAACTGGCGATCTTGCAACAGGCATTGAATGCTCATACCATTCCATCCAGCCCCCTTGATACCCTGGTGCTTTTCGGGGGATGTGAAATTGCGATGTTGGTGGGTGCGTATTTGAAAGCGGCCGAACTTAGGATGTTGATCATGGTGGACGGTTTTATTTTTAGCGCCGCGTTGTTGGTCGCCTATAAAATCAATCCGCAGGTGTTGAGTTATTCCGTGTTCAGCCATACTTCGTCGGAACGCGGACATCAGGCATTGCTTGGTTTCCTAAATGCCAAGCCGCTGTTAAATTTGGAACTAAGGCTGGGTGAAGCCTCAGGCATCGCTTTGGCGTATCCGTTGATACAATCCGCCGTGCTGTTTTTAAATGAGATGGCATCGTTTGCCGATGCAGGTGTCGATCAAAAGCTGTGACTATGCTAGTTCAATTCCATTATTTATGGTTGGCAATCGGCTTTTATACCCGCCTGCCCACACCTGGGTGCCTTGATTACGATGAGCTGCCCAAAGCCAGTTGTTACCTGCCATTGATCGGCTGGCTGGTGGGTGGGGTATCTGCGGGCTGTTTCTATGCCTTTAACCTGTTATGGCCGCATACCGTGGCGGTGATCGTTGCTTTGGTGGCTGGCATTCTCCTGACAGGTGCTTTCCATGAAGACGGCTTTGCGGATGTTTGCGATGGCTTTGGCGGAGGATACGACCCGCAACGCATTTTAGACATCATGAAAGACTCCCGCATCGGCGCTTACGGCGTAATCGGCTTGTTCTTGATGCTGGGCTTAAAAATCGCTTTGTTAAGCGCCTTGCCTACGTTAACCGTCCCGTCCATCCTCATCGCAGGGCACAGCCTGAGCCGGTTTGCGCCGCTGTTACTCATGGCAAGTTATGACTACGTACGCAGCCAGAGTAAAGGCCGCGCTGCCATGTACCGCCCAAGTTATATGGAGTTATTCGCCGCAGGGCTTACCGCATTGTTGCCGTTGAGCTTTCTGCCGCCCAAATTGTATCTGGCTGTACCGATCATCTTGTTCGTTAATGGGTGCCTTGGCAGGTATTTTTTTCGACATATTGGCGGTTATACCGGCGACTGTTTGGGTGCCAGCCAACAAATAGTCGAAACTGTTTTTTATTTAACCGCCAGCGCGTTATGGACATCTATCTAATCCGCCATACCCGGACTGATACCGAACATGGCCTTTGCTATGGACAAAGCGATGTCCCGCTCGCCGAAAGTTTCCCCGACGAAGTAAAAAAGCTCAAAGCCAAGTTGCCGCAATTACCATCAGATTGCTTAATCATCAGCAGCCCTTTGGGTCGATGTATGCAACTGGCGCGGACATTTAGCGGGCCATTGTCCGTCGATCAACGCTTGCAGGAGATTAATTTCGGCGCATGGGAAAACCAACGCTTTGACGACATTGATCCTGTGCTACTACAACAGTGGACGGAAAATTTTGTCATCCTGCCCCCACCTAACGGCGAGAGCTTCGGTAATTTATACCAACGGGTTTCAGAGTTTTGGCTGGAATTAGTGGCCAACAAACTTGTCAGGCAGGTCGTGGTCATCACCCACGCTGGTGTCATCAGAGCCTTGCTTGCCCATGTGCTGGAACTTAAGCTGGAATACGCCTTCATGATTGGCGTCGGCGTTGGTTCGGTGCATAAATTAAGGCATAGCAATGATTACACTTATGTTGATTATCTCAATCGGTGAATTTAAAAACTCGACCATGAAAACCCTGTTTATTGGCGGCATTAAAAGTGGCAAATCAAGGCTTGCCGAAACCTACATTCTGGCGTCAGCGCAGACGAAGCCTTATTACTTGGCCACCACCGAGTTTGTTGATGATGAAATGCGGGAACGGATTACAATCCACCAACAGCGGCGGCAAGACCGCTTTATTACCCTTGAAGAGCCTTTACATCTAGCCCAAGCTTTGGCAAATTGTCCTGGTCCGGTATTAATCGAATGCGTATCCATGTGGTTGAATAACATGCTTTTTCATCAATGTAGCGAAGATCAAATCTTTCAAGAATTAACCGCCATGATGGCGTTGCCTATTGACCTGGTGTTGGTACTCAATGAGGTCGGCCTGGGAATCATCCCAGACAATCCGCTGGCGCGGCGTTATGTGGATTTATCAGGGAAAGCCGCGCAACTTCTGGCCGAGCAATGCAATCAAGTGTACTTTTGCAGTGCCGGTCTTCGATTCGCCCTAAAATCCTAAGTATAGAGGAATTGGTTTAGTGTCATACACAGCGACGCTTCGGTATTGCAAACAAAATCAGCAAGTTGTACTAATCCGGCGGCTGGTCGATGTACAGCGCCAAAAGCAATGCCGATATCCGACTGTTCGAACATGCTGACATCATTCATGCCATCGCCAATAGCAACAATTCTTTCAAAATGTTGACGAATAGCTGCAATGGCTTGTCCCTTATCCAGTACAGTGTTTATATCCAGCAGACGATCGCCTTGATAGTCGGCTGTTGACGAGTACCAGGTTACGCCTAAGTTGTTTATTAAATCTCTACCCAGACATCCAAGTTTCCGGTTATCACAAAGCACTGCTCGCGGTGGGTTGTGATAAAGGTCACGATTTGCTGATGCAATAGCACTTGTCCAACAATTTCGCGTACCTGCGGGATGGGGATGGCGGACAGCATCTCGCAACGCAGTCTTAAAGCGTTGTGGAAAGGTAACACGCCGGTTATCGCCGCCTGGGTTAGCTCGGCAATTTCCTGTTCGCAGCCCAGCGCCCGTGCGATTAATGGTAACAGTTCCTGCGCCGTGATAACGCCGTCCAGATCGAAACAAAATGGCGTATTCACTGAGGTGTCCAAGTTTATTGCTTTACAGCACTGTGGCAGTAGCTAAAAAGCCAAGCAGCAAACCATCCAATTTATATTTTAATTGTAACGCTTGCGCTAATGTGGCTCGGGTAACTGGCTTAATCGCTAAACCCAAAAAAGGCTTATGTTTTAATTGACCGTGGTAGAAGGCATCACCACCCAAGGCAATGTCTAATGAACCGGCTAAGGCCGCAATCGGGTATCCCGCATTGGGGCTTTCCAATTTGTTGCCGTCACGCAAGGCACATTGCCAAGCCCCGCGCTTGTTGGTCGCCAAGATAACGATCAGCAAGGCTGTCAACCGTGCCGGAACAAAATTGACCAGATCATCCAAAACCGCCGCTATTCTGCCAAAATTGAGATAACGCTCGGTTTTGTAGGCAATCATGGAATCCAAGGTGTTGATGGCCTTGTAAACGGCGATTCCTGGCAAGCCGAACAAGACCAGATAAAACAAGGGTGCAATCACGCCATCGCTCAGGTTTTCTGCCCAGGTTTCCAGCGCGGCCTTGAGGATGTCGGCTTCGTTCATCGCTTCGGTATCGCGGCTGACCAGGCGGCCAATCGCCTGTCTAGGATATTTGGCAGTTAACACGCCCGCTACCGAAGCATATAGCATATTCATTGCCAATCCCATAGAAGCCAATGCCGCCAACACCGGCAAAGACAACCATAAAGGCAACAACCCGCACAAATAAGCCAGTGTGACGCTGACCAATAGTGTCAGACTTAGCAAACTGACCACCAATAATGCGCCGGGAATTATGCGGTCGCTATAAAAACGCCGTTCAAAGGCGGTGATAAAATCGCCCATCAGCATCACCGGATGTTTGCCGGGGAATTCCCCGACCAGCCTATCAAGCAGATAAGCAAAAAACGCCAATTCAAAAAACATCAGTCCGCCAAAGCTGCAAGGATGGCATCAATGTTGATTTCGGCTGACACGTTGTCAGCAAAGTCCTGGATCGCCTTGTCACGGTAGCTTGCATAGCGGTACCCCTGATAAGCCGGGTTAATCGCCTTGAAGTAACTTGTGCGGAAACCATCGTTGTCAAAAACGCCGTGGACGTGTGTGCCGGCGACGGCCAGAGTGGATGGCGGGTGCGCTTGATAATACAGTGGATATTGGGCCATGCGCCCACAATGGATTTCATAGCCGCTGATGGCCGCATGGGAAAATAGCTGATATTGCCCGAGCTTGAGGATTTTAGGGCTTTGATAAACGACTTCATCGTCGATAAAGCCCAATCCAGATTCCGTACCCGGCGCTTCGTGCTCCAGCGCGTCCGGGTCGTGCAGTTGCCTGCACAGCATTTGATAACCACCGCAAAGACCGAAAATCGCTTTCCCAAATTGCCTGATTTCCTTGTACAGTCCTTGTTCTTTCAGCCAGCGCAAATCACGGATGACGGTTTTGCTACCCGGCAACAGCAGCATATCGTAATTGGTCAGCGGGCGGTAATGATTAATAAGATCAATGGACAGCTCACTGTCCGCCATCAGTGCATCAAGGTCGTTATAGTTGCTCAAGCCGGGATAGGCGATGGCGGCAATCCGGATTTTGACATCGCCCAAACGCTGCCGGTAATTCATCAGCGACTGGGAGTCTTCCATGTCGATGCCCAGCGGCATAAACGGCAACACCCCTAACACCGGGATGCCGAAGCGTTCTTCGATGATTTTTTCTCCGTCGGCGAAAAAACGCCGGTCACCCCGGAATTTGTTGACGACCACACCAATCAGGTTACGGCGCATGGTAGGACACATCAATTCCAGCGTACCGTAAATGGCAGCGAACACGCCGCCGCGCTCAATATCGGCCACCAGGATATTTTTGGTCTGAAAGGTATTGCCGATATAAGTATTGGATAGGTCTTGTGCCAGCAGATTCAGTTCCACTGGCGATCCGGCACCTTCGGCAATGACCAAATCATAGTTTTTGTGCAGCGTGGAAAAAGCCTTTTCAACGTGACCTTTTAAGCCGTCGATTTCGGCATAATAATCGGCAATGGCCTGGTTTTGCCGAACCAAGCCGTTGACAATCACCTGCACGGAACCGTTGCCATGCGATTTTAGCAAGACCGGGTTGAACAAATGGCTGGGTTCTATCCGGGCGGCTTCTGCCTGAAAACATTGCGCCCTGGAAATTTCCCGGTTTTCCTGGGTAACGGCGGAATTATTGGAGACATTTTGTGCCTTAAACGGCGCAACCTTTAGGCCACGGTCAGCAAAGATACGGCATAAGGCCATTACCAGCGTGGTCTTACCCGCATCCGAACCGGTGCCGAAAACAGCCAGCGGTTTCATAAATGAACAGCTTTTAATCCATCAGCCAGTCTTTCAATTGCACGTTCATCCTTGACGGCAAAACGGACATGGCTGTTATCCAGCCCGGTGAAATTATCGCAGACTCGAATCAATAGCCGCGATGGTGCCAAGCGCTCTTGCAATTGGTAGCCGTCGCCCTGACTGGCCAGTTTTGCCAGCAAAAAATTGGCTTGCCCCGGATAAATGTGTTCAAACAGATTCGACGTTTGCAGTACTTGGTACAGCAACGCCCGCCGATGGCTTGTCAATTGCCGTGTGTGTTCGATAAATGCCGTATTCGACAGGGTTTGTTGCATATACGCCATGTCAAAGCTGGACAGTTTCCAGGCCGGTTCCAAGCATTTTAGTTTATTGATGGCTTGCGTTGCCGCCAGAATAAAACCGATGCGGATGCCCGCGCAGCCGTAAAACTTGCTCAGCGATTTGATGATATACAGCTTGTCGTATTGCAGAATGGCTGCTGCAACCGAATCGGCATCGCAAAAATCCAAAAACGACTCATCGATGACGATGGTGCAATGGGCCGCTTGCCACTGGCTTAACAACGCCTGCAGGTCATATAGCGTTCCATCCGGTGTCGCAGGATTGACAAAAATGACGGTGCTGTTCTTAGGCACAGCCGCCGTTAGGGAAGCAAAGCGATCAATATTGTGCAGGGTGCAGCCCAGTTGCCCGCCAATCTTGGCGTATTCGCCATACAAAGGCGCATATAAAACCAAATCTTTGGGCAGCAAGTGCCGCAACAGGGCAAAAATGGCGGTGCTGGCGCCGTTAAATACCTCAATATCCACGCCAGTCGGCTGGAAGTAACGGTTTTTGAGCGCCTGTTTCAACAACCCGTATTCGGGATCGGCATACGGTTCAAGACTAGGAAACTGGAGTTGGGCTGGATCGACCGCCTGCTCTGGATTGATATTGGCCGAAAAGTCGATCACCTGCTCCGGGAGGCAGCCAATCTGACGGGCAAACCGGTAAATATTGCCGCCGTGGTTCATTCCGTATCCCCTGACTTATTCAGCAAATCGCAAGGCGTGTCCCAGGCGTTTTCAAACAGTAAATTCTTAAGGTTTTGCCGCGCCGCCCACTGTTCCTGTTCCAGCATGGGTTGTTGGTAAAACTTTTCGACATGGCCTAAGCAAAGAATCGCCACAGGATGGCTATCCTGTGGCATGTTTAGACAAGTTTTAAGCGCCTCCGGCTCGAACATCGACACCCAGCCCAGCCCCAAGCCTTCCGCCCGCGCCGCCAGCCAAAGGTTTTGGATGGCGCAGGCTACGGAAGCCAAATCCATTTCCGGCAAGGTGCGCCGTCCAAAAACATGGGCATCACGCTTATCGCACAAGGCCGCAACCAAAATCTCACCGCATTCCAGAATACCTTCGACTTTCAGTTTCATGAATTCATCTTGGCGCTCGTGCAGGGCTTCAGCGGTCTGGATTCTTTCTTGTTCGACCAAGTGATGAAGTTTTTTCCGCAACTCAGGGCAACCAATCCTGATAAACCGCCAAGGCTGCATAAGACCCACGCTGGGCGCTTGATGGGCGGCGTTCAGCAAACGGATCAACAGGTCAGGGTCGATGGGGTCAGGCAAAAAATGGCGCATGTCCCGGCGCTCGTAGATCGCCGGTAAACAGCGGCCCGCTCTACCTCGCTATACCTGTGCGGTTTGTGTTTATTATCCCATTCAGGCATTTTTCTCCAGCCATTGCCGAATGATTTGCCGAATTTGCGCTAAGCCGTCGGTCAAAGCCGCAGGTCCGGGCTGGAGGATGTCACAGGATTTAACCTCAAAAAGCTGGTTGTTTTTGACGGCAGGGATAACATCCCAGCCCGCTCTGGCAGCAACGTGGTCGTGACGGAATTTCTTGCCGCACCAAGAGCCTATAATAATGTCCGGCGCACGGCGTACGACTTCCAGCGGGTCGGCGATAATGCGCTGCTTGGCGGATTGTTCCGTCGATAATTCGGCAAAACAATCCACACCGCCCGCTATCGCAATCAATTCCGATACCCAACGGATGCCAGAAATCATCGGTTCATCCCATTCTTCAAAATAGACCTTGGGCCTGAAGGGCAATGCCGTGGCAGTGGCTTCGGATTGAATGGTTTTGATTTGTTGTCGGTAACCAGCCGCCAACTCGGCCGCCTTATCCGTTACACCGACCATCGCCCCCAGCAAGCTAATCATCCGTAAAATACCCTCGACGGAACGCTGGTTGAAGACATGGACGGCAATGCCTGCGCGGATTAATTGCGCGGCAACATCGGCCTGCAAGTTGGAAAAGCCCAAGATCAAATCCGGTTCAAGTTCCAAAATCTTGTCGATTTTGGCGCTGGTAAACGCGGAAACCTTGGGTTTTTCCTTGCGAGCCTGGGCCGGCCTGACGGTAAAACCGGAAATACCGACGATGCGCCGCTGCTCGCCGAGAAGATACAGCGTCTCGGTAGTCTCCTCGGTCAGGCAAACGATACGGGCAGGGTAATCCATTAAGCGGTTTTGTGGCTATCGGCTATCGCTAAAATCGTTTTGATGAGTTTGGCCAACGCAAAACCGACGATGCCGTAAAGCAGCGTGGAACTGAGGTACGGCGGGTAATAACGGGCGACACGCTCGAAGTATTGCGTCCATGACAAGTCAGGGTAGCGACCCGAAAACAAATAAAAGCTGCCGTTGGAAATAAGGAATGCCACCGACGTTGCCAAAGCGAGCAGTCCCAAAGCGCCGAGAGACAATTTAAATTCCGCCCCTTTATTTTCAAGCAGGCTGGAACAATAACGTCCGGCAAACCACATGACCGCATAGGTCGGAATCAAAAACACATAAGCGGGCGAAATACACCAGCTACTGGTGCCGTTGGCAATCGCCACATAATCGATTAACGCGGCCAATGCCATCAAGAACACCAGGAATATTTTTTTGCGGTAAAAACCGGCAAAGAAAAACACCGCCAGTGATGCATCCGGCAAATGCAGGGCATCGCCGAAGTGGTGAAAGCGCGTTAACAACATGACGGCAATCAGCGGTGCTGGTAAATAATCAGCGTGTAGGTAACGGTTAATAGTCATGGGGTACTCCTGTCAAAACAAGGCCAAATGTTTAGGGATTAATTGTTGTATTGCACGGTAAAAAAGAAGTTTCTGCCTTGGGTGTTATAGGTATTCACCGTTTGATAATCCTTATCCAACAAGTTGTTCAGTTTGGCACTGAGCAGCCAGTTTTTGTTGATATGGTAGGCGGCACGTAAATCAACAGTGACGAAACCCGCCACTTTGGTGGTGTTTTGCGGGTTGTCGAAACGGTGGTCTTGCGCCATTACATTGGCGCCCACATCTATGGGCCCGAATGAGCGGGATAAGTCGAATGACAGCGTCTTATCGGCACGGCGTGGCAGCCGTTTATTGGTTTCCCTGATTTCGGGGTTTAACAGGCTCATCATTAATTTGCCGTTCCAGCCCTGCCATTGGGTGCCGATTTCGGCTTCTAAGCCGTCAATTTGCGATTTGCCGACATTTTGGGCGCTGTAATTAAAGTTTTGGTCGGGCACCGGGGTAATCAGGTTGTCGATATCGGTATGGTAAGCCCGCAGTTCCCATTGCCCCCAGTCATGATTGCCGCCAAGCCCCACTTCAACAGAAGTCGATTCTTCTGCCTTTAAGTTCGGGTTGCCGTAGTTGGGGAAATACAGGTCGTTAAAAGACGGTGCCTTAAAGGCGTTGCCGAAACTGGCAAAGGTGCTGATGCCATAGTCCCAGTTGGAACGCCAGCCGACATTGCCGGTCACATAGTCGCCGGATTGTTCGTTTTCGTCCCAGCGCACCGACGCATTAATATAATGGTTGTCGAAGAATCGGCCGCGGTATTCGCCGAACACGCCAACGTCATAGCGCGATGTTTCCGCGTAGCGGGTGGTGCTTTCGATCTCGTCCAAGCGGTAATCCGAACCCAGGATAAGCTTATGCCCGTCCGCCAACGTCACGTCATTGACCCAACTAATATTCCAGCGTGTCGAATCAAAGCGGCTATCAAACGTATTGTTCGGCATAAAGATATCGCTTTCGTCCCGGCTTTGGCCCAGGCGTAGGCTAGAATGCCAGCTATCGACGATATCCATGCTCCCTAATAAGGAAATGGTTTGGGTCAAAAATTCCGAGTGGTCGCCACCAAATCCTGAGTCGTATTCGTTATTGCCTTCGGCGCGGATAAATGAGGCTTCCAGTTCAGCATTATTGTCAAACCGATGGCCGAACCGGGCATTGAGGGCGGTGTTCTGGTAGCCGTCCCGATCCGGCTGGCTAAAGCCGAACGGGCCTGGAATTGGCTGGCGGGCATTGATGCCTTCGGCACCAATGGAAGAAACGCCCAAGCTGTACCAATTGTCAAGCCATTTGCCGTTGACCTGTCCACCCACCTTATAGGTATCATAGGAGCCGCCGCCCGCGTTCAAACTGTAATGGGGCGTTTCGGAATCACCGCCTTTTCGGGTAAATATCTGGATGACGCCGCCGATGGCTTCCGAGCCATACAGACTGGACTGCGGGCCACGGATGATTTCCACCCGTTCGATCTGGTCGATAGGTACAAACTCAAAGGGCGTGGTGCCCAATGTCGCCGACCCTACCTTGATGCCGTCCACCAGCACCAGGACATGATCCGAATTGGTGCCGCGCATGAAGATGCTGGTCGTTTTACCGTCCCCGCCATTTTGTGTCATGTCAAGCCCTGTCGTGCCGCGCAACAAATCCGGAAAAGTATTGATTTGCCTGCGTTCAATGTCTTCCCGCGTATAAACAGTTGTGGCGGCGGCCAATTGGTCTTTCGGGGTGTCTGTACGGGTTGCCGTGACCACCATTTCAGGGAGCGCCACTGAATCGGTGGCTAGAATTTCTTGCGCTTGGGCATAAAAACCCGCAAGCAGCAGTAAGCTGATTATTTTATTTGGCATGTTGTCCTCTGCGCCGCTCGCGTATGGTGCGTTAAGTTAAAACACAGTGAGGACAAAAAAGACGGAAGCACAGTAAAAGGACTGCCAACAATTCCGTCGACAGCCCGCCGCTGTGCCGAATGTAACTTTCGGGCCGGTCTCCGGGCTTGTAAGCGGTAATTAACTGAATTACCCGAACCATCACCTTCCCATGCACAAGCACAGTGGCGTATTGATGGCTCTTATCTTACCTACCGTTGCGGGGGCAGCGTCGGCTTTGATCCTATTAGCAGGCATCTTACCGACTTCCCGTTTAACCAGAAGCCTTGGAAAAGACTTCTGGAACCTGAAAACAGGCCGTCATTATAACGAGTGACGTTGATAATGCAATCTTGGAAATGGCTTCTTGATTTAAAGGGTAGCGGTTATATTAGTGAAATTTGTTTACGTGATCATGGAAAATTGAATTTTTGAAAACAGCATTATTGGCAGGCACCCATTCCGGTTGCGGCAAAACCACGCTTATGTTGGCGTTACTGCAATATTTTCGGCGACGCACACATAATGTCGTTTCCTTCAAGTCGGGGCCGGATTTCCTGGATCCCTTATGGCACCAAGCGGTCACCGGCAAGCCGTCGTACAACTTGGATACCCGGATGATGGGAACTAAAACCTGCCAAAGGGTGTTTAACCAACAATCCCGGCAAGCCGATATTGGCCTGATAGAAGGCGTAATGGGATTGTTTGACGGGCATTCCGGCGTGGGCAGGGAAGGGTCGAGCCTTGATCTGGCCCGTGTTTTGGGATGCCCGGTGCTGTTAGTTCTGGACGCGGGTGGAATGGCGGGCACCATTGCCGCCGTGGTGACTGGCTTTTGTCAACTCGCCGCTCGAAACAATGTCCGCGTTTCGGGAATTATCGCGAATAAGGTCGGTAGCGAACACCATGCCAGGTTACTAGGGAATGCCTTGAGCGAGTTTGGACTGCCGCCATTGGTTGCCTGGATGGAACGTAGCGATAAGGTATTGGCCGAACGGCATTTAGGCTTAAAAATGCCGGATGAAGCCTTTATCCCTGATTATGCAGGCTGCCTGCAGGTTGACCATGAGGGCTTGGCGCAAGCATTTTCAGAAGTTACGCAGAATATGCCAGCCATTCCCTTTAAGCCATTGTTACAGGACAAAACCATCGCGGTAGCGAGGGACAATGTGTGCTGCTTTATTTATCCCGCCAACCTGGATTGGTTATCCAGCCACGGCGCAAACCTGGTATATCTCTCCCCTGTTGCTGGTGAGCCAGTACCTGAAGGCATCGATGCGGTTTGGTTGCCCGGTGGCTATCCGGAATTGTATGCAGAGCCATTGTCGAAATCCGCCACGTGGCCTTCGTTGCGTTCCCGCGCGAATTCCGGACTGCCCATACTTGCCGAATGCGGTGGCGCCATGATGCTTGGGAAAACCTTGATTGATGGAGACGGCAGGCAATGGCCTATGGCGGGTATTTTCCCCTACGCCTCGATTATGCAGCCGCGATTGGCGGCATTAGGGTATCGTGAAGACGCATCCGGTGTTAAAGGCCACGAATTCCATTATTCCAAGCGAGAAGAGGATACTGGGTTAACGCCAGCTTTCGACGTATTTCAAGGCGATAAAGGCGTACGCTATAACAACGTGCGGGCATCGTATGTCCATTGGTACTTTGAAACTGATTGTCAGCAAACCACCATTTGGTTTGGTGCTGACAGATAGCGTGCATCACAATCCGTTATGGTCGCGAATGACGGCTTCTTAAGCCAAAGACAGCGTTATCAGCCTATCAAGTTGCCGCAGGATTTCTCGGACGAGGAAATGGCAAGGGGTTGGACGCTGTCCGAGGCTGATTTTAAGGAGATCAGCAAATATCGGAAAAACTCCCGTTTGTTTATTGCCGTCCAATATTGCTCAATACGGTTGTATGGCCGTTTTCTGGCCGAATTGAATGGGCTGTCGCCCCGCATCATCAATTATTTGAACAATCAATTGGGCTTGCCGCCTTCCTTGGCGCTACCCAAACCGGAACGGGAAGCGACTTTTTCGGAATACCGGAAAAACATCTTAGCCTATCTCGGCTTTTCCAAATTCGACGATAACGCACAACAATATTTGCGTTCGTGGTTGGAGCAACAAGCGAAAGAAGCCGTCTTGCCCGACGACCTGTTCCTGCGGGCTGAACGCCATCTGCTTGTGCAACGGGTGATCTTGCCGGGCGCAAGCGTCCTGGAACGGCTAGTCATCAGCGTTTGTGCCGATGCCCATGAAAAGTTGTTTGAAAACCTGTTCAACCGGCTCACGCCGGAACTGAAAACTGCGATTGATGGTGTCTTGGTTGCGTCGCCCGGAGGACAACCTTCACATTTTTTCCTGTTGAAAGAATATCCACCATCCGCAACGATTGCATCCATACAGGACTACCTGGAACGCTATGCATTGCTTGAAAAGACGGGTATCGGGGCATTCCCGGCACAAATCGCCGATCCTGGGTTTATCGATTACTTGTATAAGCTGGCAAGGCGTTACAACGCCAGGGATATGAAGCGTTTTAAGGCAGAAAAACGCTATGCCATGATGACCTGCTTCCTTTTAGAAACGCGGAAAATATTGCTGGATCATTTGGTCAAGATGCACGACCAGTTCATGACCGATACGCTACGCAAATCCAAGCATATTTATGAGCTTGCCCACCGCCAGTTCCGCAAACGTCAGAAGAAGGCCATTAATACGGCATTGGTGACTATCCATTGGGTTCTCGACTGCCCGGAAGATGCGCCCTTGTTGAAAGCGGATTTATGGCGATGCGTGGATGAAAAGAAGCTACAGGAATCCATTGCCGACTTGCATACGTTCAAGCGTCTAGAAGATTGTGGTTACGGGGATATTTTGCTGCGCCGGTACGCGAGCCTGCGCCGGTATTTTGCCGATTTTATCCACCTGCCATTTTTTGCAAAATCCGGCATGGAACCATTACTGAACGCCATTAATATTATCAGGCAGTTGGATTCTGGGGAACTAAAAAAGCTCCCCGAGAACACCCCTATCACTTTCATCCCCCAGGAATTGCAACGGTCTTACCGTGACAAGGACGGCAGGATCAAGCGTAATGCCTGGGAGTTGGGCGTTGCAATCGCCATGAAAGAGGCGTTACGCGCGGGCGACCTGTATTTGCCACAAAGCAAACAGCATGTCTCTTTCTGGGATCTTATGCTGGATGACCGCCGCTGGTCAGATAATCGGGAGATCGCTTATGAAGAACTCGCACAACCCCATCAAGATGCGGTCAAATCGGTTTTGCTGTCACGTTTCCGCCAGTCCGTTGATAAAGCTGAAAAATGCTTTGGCTTGGATACTTTTTCCGAAATCAAGGACGGCAACCTAAAGCTGAAAAAAGACGACAAGGCAGAAATCCCGGATGAAGTGCTCCGGTTACAAAAGGCTATCGATGCCAGCTTGCCGTCTATCCGAATTGAGCAGTTGCTGATGGAAGTTGACCAGCGCGCCACTATTTTTCGCGAAAGCTGAAATGGGGTCCAATCCGATTTCAGCAGCGAAAAATGACGTGGCGAGTTTGCCTTCGGCGGCCTGCGTTCGTCCCGCTACAGCCCAAAACACAAAAC